>Ga0307429_1000351_pt1 | contig 29698 bp, 39 predicted proteins | sample SalMarWE160230MG_FD_202151 | JGI IMG/M metagenome (GOLD analysis project Ga0307429, IMG submission 202151) | Salt marsh sediment microbial communities from the Plum Island Ecosystem LTER, Massachusetts, United States - WE1603-230 | ecosystem: Environmental > Aquatic > Marine > Intertidal zone >... | reverse complement strand
TCGATACATATTTGACGGTCAAGGCAACAGTGGCGAGATATCAGCTACTGGTAGTGGTACAGCCATACTCGATGACATGAGTAATGAAGTCAGTGGTAATGGTGGAGTGAGGTTCGGTTGGGGTTGTGGTTGTTATACCGATGCTAACTACAACGCAACCGGCTCTGGTACCTTCAGTGTAACTGGTACTGGTAATACTCTGGTCGACTTCATTGGCCTGGGCATGTCTTCTGGTGGTGGTACATTAGGTATCGTTGCCAACTTCATAGACGGCTTCAGTATCAACAACTATGCCGTCACTGCACGATAAACAACATGGTAAATAAGGTGAGGGAAGGAGACCTAGCAACTCTCCTTCCTACAACCAAAGGAGGGTAATGAAGAAGACAATAGTTGCAATAGCAATCGCCTTGCTTATGTTAATGGCGACCACACCAGCTCTAGCTGGAGACCCGCCTGATACCGATGTAGATGTCACTGTGGTATCCCCCGGTGACGTGGACCTTGATGTTGATATAGTCGCTGGGGGAGACGTGAATGTGACGGTTGATGGCTATGACATGGATGCCATGGCTAGTCAGATATCTAGCCTCTACGCGGGTCTATCTGGATTATCGTACCAGATTACGAACGATTGGTACAGGCTGTTCGGTAAGGAGATGGCTTCGTACGACCAACTTCTCGTTGACATCAATAACACGTTGGAAATGCTCTCGGCGGCTGAGGCTATGTTGATAGAAGGTCAAAGGCTGACAACCGCAGAACTGACTACTCTCAACCAAGCCTTGAAGTCACTTGTTGACGATATCAATTCTCGAGACACGGAGGTGAGTGGGGAGTTGCTTGAGATCCGGGGACTGATTGAGGGTATTCAACGTCAGATTCAAGACCACCTGTCTCTACTTGATGGGGCTGTACTCGAGCACGAGGCTACTCTTATTAGGTTACAGCAGCGGGTGAATTCTCTATCGGACGAGTTGAGTGCGGTCGGTACGGAAATCTTAACACTACGAAGCGAGAACAGTCAGATACAGGAGAGGTACTCCTACTACTTTTACGGTTTGGGTGGTGCCGTGATAATTCTGACCCTGGCTGTGATTGTGACGTGGATACTTAGAAAGGGTAGGGTTGTCCCCTAATCGAATCCCCGGGGAAACTCGGGGAAGTGCAGAGATGGTCTACTGCACCTGATGATGATAGACTATGAGGGACTAACAATGGTAAGGTGGTTAGCGTTAACGTTCTTCGTGATGATGGTAACGGATGGGATTATGACTTATTGGGCCGTCAATCATGGTTTCATTGAGCAGAACCCTTTAATGGTACCAATTGCAGGTACGTGGGTATTACCTGTATGGAAGGCATTCATGGCACTTGTTGCAGTTGTGTTGATGTTACTGGTCGCTTGGAGGTTTCTGAAGTGGGTGGAGTTGGGTTTTGTGTTGTGCATAATACTCATGTCGTGGGTGCTTGTCTCTAACGTGGTCGAGCTTTGTGAGGGTGCAGGGAGTGTTGCTGGATGAGGCGACATCGGAAGTGTGACGCAACCAAGTACAAGCGTCGAAGGCAACGCGAGAAGGAGTCACACAAGCTTCGAGTAGCTTTCAGGCGACGTGAGGAGGCCGAACGATATCAGATTGTCAGGGAACAACGTGTGAGGTATGAGAAGGAACAGAGAGAGCTTTTGAGCACTCGGAAGATGTTGGTTCAGGTTTTGGCCAATCGTTTGTTTGTACTCAGTCCCGAACATGCATCGAAGGCGCGTGTTATGGAGTTGTTTAGGATAGTGGATGTAGTTGCGGACCATGCAGACCCTGTTACCCTCGATATGTTTGGGAGTGTGTTTTCGGATGCGCGATATCTTGCACGGGAGTTGTGATTTGGACGTACTTATTTTAGACGATGACAGGCGGAGACATCCTATACTGCGCAGGTTTGTGACATCTACAGTAGGTGTATGTGAACCTGTTGTGGTAGTATCTGCGCAGCAAGCCATTGAGGAACTTTCATGTCGGGGTCATTGGGATTTGTTAGTATTAGACCATGACTTGGATGGTCGGGATATCTCTCGTCTTACCCGACACGAGCGGATGATTTGTTCTGTCTGCAATCATTATCTGGTTCGGGGGGATATGGAGTTCTTTGTGTGTGCGAACTCAGACGGCGACCTTGGTTTCCCAGACGCTCTACCTTTTAAGATACCACCCATGCCCCGAGGGGTTACGCAACTCCCTGACTGGCCCTCTGTGCGCAATCACTTTTTGCCTCCTTGGGAGGATCAAGTTCGTTACGTTGCTTGGGTACAGGATTGGGAGTATAAGTACGGAGGGCTGGCGTGAGTAGGTTTGAGGATCGGCGGCGTATCCTACGTCTTAATTATTTCACGCCCTTGGAGGCGAGGGAATTAGCTGTTATACCGCGTAATACACCCGCCCTCAAACTGTTGCGCCAGGAGAGGATAGCCCGTCGTGTCCGCTTCGAGAAGCTGGCTGCTACCAAGTTGGCCAAGGGCAAGTGGACTCGGGCGCAGGTGGAGAAGAAGTGGCTGGCCAACCTGTCGAGGATGTACTATCTCAGACGCTGGCGGGTGCAGTACGGACCGAAGGGCAAACAGCACAAGCTGGCGAAGGGTACTCCCAACCCGTGGGCGATGTACCGGGCGTACGAGCAGCGGACAGGTGGCCCCAAGGGCAAGAAGGGGTACGTGAGCCCGTGGGAACTGAAGCAGTTACGCAAGGGCAAGTCCCTTCTGGACAAGGGACTGATATCTGTCCAGAAGGTCAAGCGGGGTCAGGCGATCGGTAAGAGCCAGATAGCGCAGTGGGTTGACCAGCTCGGTGAGAGCATCAAGAGTGCAAGAGGTCAACGGCGGGAGAGGCTGGTTCAGCAGAGAGATAATTTAAGGGGGTTATTATGAGCAGGAATGTTCACGTTTTGCCCCCGTGTAAAAGGCACAACTGGGTGAAAGCTGGCAGGAGGTGGCGTTGCACTCGGTGCGGTAGGACGACCAGCGCGGAACTGAGGGGCAGCAAGTGACTGACATCCGCGCCTACCGAGACCTCCCCGACACCACCGACCCGTCCACCCTGCTGGACTGGCTGCTCTACTCGCACACCACTGAAGTAGCCACCTGCCTCAAGGTAGTCTGGGACTTGACCTCGTTCGCCAACCGGGTCTTCTCCCTCGTCCCCGACTGGGAGCAACTGGGCAACCACCGGTCACAGTGGGGCAACTACCGATTCTACTACATTCCGGACAAGATGTTCGCTGTTAACAAGCACGGGACGGAAGCTACCTTCTACGACCTGTCCCAGTACTTCCCCGAGGAGCCGGAACCGCGGTCGCAGGCCGCACTCCAGGCTAAGGCTGAGTCGCTCCTGCTCGCCTTAGTAGAGCTGAGTGTCCCCGAACCGGCGACTCTATCCAGCCCGATAGCTGCCGTCGGTCTTGACCAGCTCCTCGGGGAAGTCGAAGTGCCCACCATCTGGGGTGCGCCGGAGTCTCACCTCGAAGCGTACGAGCTGGCTCTCCAGTGTACTCCGAGGGAGTGGGTTTGTAATTATCAAGTGGGGGTGTTTTGATGGATGCTATTATTATTGGTAAAAATGGGGAGTGGTATAGTTCTAAGTCCTTTGAGCAAACTCACCGCTCTCGCTATAGAGCTACGTGCTTGGTGTTCAATAAGGATGGCGATGTGTTGCTGGTTCGGGACAGAGGTCAGAGCCATTACTCTCTCCCTGGTGGTGGTTTCAAGCGAGGTGAGTCCACGGTTCAGGCGGGAGTCCGGGAACTGGGAGAGGAGGTCGGAGGTTTGACTGTTCTGTCCGCTGAGAGGATGCGGGGTCTGGACTTGCAAGGTAAGAGAGCAAAGCACAAGGTGGTTAGGGTGGTGGCGGATGGCCGCCCGTTCATTCGGGACAGGCACGAGATTGATGCCGTGCTGTGGTGGGACAGAACCCGACGGGTTCCCGTGCAGGGCCATGTGAGTAAGTTGGTGGGGGGAGTAAGATTATGACAGAACAGAGACCTGATATATTTGATTATTTTTTCGCCAAAGACGAGAGACAGGGGCGGCAGCGTAGACATTCTATATTCGGAGATTTTTTCATCCGAGACAAGAAGTCACCACCGCCTACGGACGAGGAGTTAAAGGATTTGGAGCTGTATAACAAGCTCTGGCGGATGTACTTCAATGAGGAGTGTAGCGGGTGGGGCAGCTGGCCCACTAAGGGAGGCTTTGAGAGGTGGTTGCAGAGGAAGGTTCGGGAGGAGGAGATTAGACGGACAGTGAGGGGAGCTGGATTATGAGGTTCATCAGAGTCGCTATCGTTCTTATGGGTCTAGTGCTTGTCGTGTTGGGCGTTCACGGATTGTATGTCCACTTCTCCTTGTGGGATGTTCTTTTGTCTAGTGCCTCTGGGGGTTGGACGGGTCAGGAGTTGCTCACGGTGTGGACGGTCCCATCCCCTATGGGGGACTGGGTGGAGTGGATGACTGGCAAAGGCATCCAGTCTTGGGTTATTCCTGCTGTGTTTGTTGTTGGGGGATGCGTTCTTATCAAGTGTCGATATGATGTCGTGAATTTCGTGCGGGGGTTATTTAAGTGATGTTGAGTGTCTTCAGACGGGAGTCTAACAGTCGGATTGTTCAGCACCCTAACACGTCTGTTATTCTGTTGTGGTTGGGGCTGTTCTTTGTGTGGGTGTGCGTTCCTTATTGTGTCTCCATCTCTGAAGAGGACTCTGCGCCTGTGTGGTACTCGGCGGTAGTTTGCCTCCTTATTATTTGTGTGTTTGTCTCAGGGTCGTGGATGCTGTCAGTCAAGCGGAGGAGTCAAGCCCATCTTTTGTGGTTGTGCTTGAGTGCGTTAGGTGCGGTTATCCTGCTTTGTTTGAAGTCGTCATCTGTGGAGTTGCGTAGGGAGAGTACTGGAGATTTCGTCAAGCGGAACGCTAATGTCTATCTTGTGGTGTTCGTTATTGCTCTCGCCACTATTCTTGTAGCGGTAGTCTGGGGGCTAGTCAGGTGACTCTCTACTCTTACGATATCTCCTCAGCCTACCCGTTCCACGCATCCCAGCTCCTAGACCTGCGGGACTGTTCGTTCACGCCGTCCACCACCCTAGACCTGTCCGCCTACTACGGCTTCCTCGTCGGTGACTTCACCGTCTACCCCGACTCCACATATGCCCACTTTACCCCATTTTTAACCGACCGCGGCGACGGCGTACTGGTCAACTTCGTCGGGACAGTCCCCGACTATCACTGCACCCTCGACGAAGTCCGCACCCTCTACCGCTACGAGCTTGGGGAGTTCCGTCTCAAACACGGCTGGTTCATCCACCCGCTCGGGGGTGTCCGTCCGAGACACCCATTCAAGGCAATCGTTGAACTTAACTTCGAGCGGCGCAACGACGACCAGCTCAAGTCCTACCTCCTCAAGCGCGTCCTCACCGGGCTCGTCGGCAAGATGCTGGAGACTCGCAAGGACAGCGAGGGCAACGTCTTGGAGTACGGCGAACTCTACAACCCAATCTACCACGCCATCTGCACTACCCGCACCCGCCTCCAGGTGTTCGACTTCATTGTCAATAACGACATTTCTCGGGAGGAGCTGGTGCATATCGGCGTAGACGGTGTCAAAGCTACCAAGTACATACCTCTCCCACCCAAGGCTCCGCTGGGGAGGTGGCGCTGTTCCGGCGAGGAGCCGGCTATCGTGCTGTCGCCGGGAGCGGTCGCTACACTATCCCGCAACTTCAAGCGGACTGGTTACGTTGAGTTGCTGGTAGACCTACTCAAACGGCCCAAGGCGTATAAGTACGGGAGAGACAGGGACATCGACCTGCGCAACCTGTTCCTGAACCAGACCAGAGAATTTGACGAATTACCGAGGACCGGAGAGGAGTTACTGGGGAAGCACTACCTGTCCAATCCTGTGACAGTTGGGGAAGCCCCCGTGAGGGCTTGACAACCGAACTGCACTATGGTATACTACTTATACTATGTTACGTTGTCGTAGATGTGGACACACTTGGAAGCCCCGCACAAAGCGCAAGCCGATGCAGTGTCCGGGGTGTAAGACCACCTACTGGGACAAGCCGTATAGCCAGAGAACCCTGACGATGGTAAACCGGATTAGAGAGCAATCGGGGAGGCGTACGTAGTGGCTGATAAGGTCTCTCTGAACCCCAGCGACTTCGCCGAGGACGGTGGTGTCCTTGACTTATCTCTGGAGGAAGTTGTCTCCTTGTTCATTGACAAGGAGAAGCGTCGCCACAAGGACGCCAAGGACGATGAGAATCAGAAAGAGGACATATTCACTTTCCGCGGTGTCCCCAACGGTCTGATGATGGCACTCGACGGCAACGCTCGGCGTCTTGGTGTCACTCGTGCCATGCTCACCCGATGTATCAGCCATCAGGTAGTGGCTTGGTACGACAGCCTCCCCCGCATCGGTGAGATTACCGGGATGTTCAATATCGTCTGTGATGCTGCTGAGGAGTACGGCTATCCCGATCTCTACGACAACATGACTCTCAACTACTCTTTTGCCAACAGCTCTCTCCGTAACGTATCGTTCCGCACGATTACGTGGGTCAAGAATAAGCTATTTGCTGTTTCTACTCCGCTGGGTGTTCCTGCTGGGGCATTGTTCATAGTAGGGTTGTGTTGCTCCCTAACTCGCGCAGGGGATACCACTAGGGGTACAATACGCAAGTTCCTTCGTGCCGAAGTGGACAAGTTGCTAGACCATATTGATGAGCGTTCCGTCTGGGTGGTGGGGTTTAATGATGTGGTTCGGAAAAGGGCAAGAAAAGAAGGGTTGGAGGATAATCCGAATACATGAATACACGAATACACGAATACGAAAACGCCTCCGAATACACGAATACAGATACGAATACACGAATACTAGGTATCACATATATATATATATAACATGTATTAGGAGGTGAGGGGGATGGTCAACAAGGTAGCAACTTTAATAACAGTAACCCGCGCAACAACCGGCATGATTCTTCGCTTGATGTTAACAGTGTTGTCCGCCGATCTGCTCTACCTCTACTACGGCGGACACTGGTACGACCCCAACCCTGTCATCGAGATGACCGAAGTTGTCCTGTTCTATTGTTTCGCCGTTGGGGGTATAATCCGGTCTATCCTCCGGTTCCTGCGGTTCCATAAGGAGTACGACAATGCCAACTAAAAAGAAGAAACCAACCAAGACGACCAAGCCGAGGAAGTCTACGAAAGCCAAGGCCACCAAGAGGAAGCGCAAGGGCTCCAGCGATGCCTCCGGCGGACATGACCGGGCGTCAGCGAGGAAGTACAAGCGCGGTGGACGGGTTGAAGCCTATACGTTCGGTGAGGCACTGGGGAGTAAGGACTGGCCTTAATGCCGGTTCCGGTGAGTCAGCAGGTACTTCCCTATCCCCAACCCGGTACTAACCCTCAGCTTGCTCTTGCTGTCGTAGAACCTTGCTCGGTACTCTATCGGTACCTGCTCTATCCTTGCGCCCATCCGCAAGCACTTCACCAGTAGCTCCGCCTCTAGGGTGAACCCCGCGCTCTCCAGTTTCAGCTTCTCAGCAACTGCCCTCCTGAAGCCCCACATCCCGGAGCAGACGTCATGCACTGGGTAACTGTACAGCACTCTCGCCATCAGGGACAAGCCCCAGTTCCCTGCCCTGTTCACGGCGGACGTAGCTCTCTTGGACCGCCACTGCCGATACCCGATGACCACGTCCGCTCTGTGCCGCAACAGCCGCACGATATCCGGCATATGTCTCGCCGGGTAGGTGTAGTCGGCGTCGATCATCACATAGTAGTCCGCCACGACCCTCTGCAGGGCTGTCTGGACAGCGTGTCCCTTGCCCTGCTTGGAGCATCGGGTCACTATTGCTCTCAAGTCCAGAGCCAGCTCCCTCGTCCTGTCCGTGCAGTTGTTGTCTACGACAACGACGATGGCCGACGGCATATTGTGGTGTACGTCCTCAATCGTCAGACCTATGGTCGCTTCCTCGTTGTATGCCGGCAGTATCACTGCCACTGTGTCCCCGGAGTTCATCTCGTATCTCCTTTATTAACTCTTCCTTCATCCTCTCTAACTTCTCGGACGTGTCCATGTCGTTCATCCGCATCTGCCGGTGGCGGAACGACCACAGGGACAGCAGGATGAACACATAGACCAGCACCAGCCCGACGATGGTGACGATGAGCAAGATTGCCACGAACAGCCCGAAGGACATCCACGGTATAGTCTCGTGGATGAACTCGTAAGTGTTAGTGTACAGCAGGGTTATCACTGACAGGAAGTTGATGATGCTCAGTATGGGCAGGGCGTTGAACAGCGAGTCGGTCACCGCTCCCAGCCACGGTATATCATACTGCTTTAGCTTGAGCTTACGCATTTTATTCCTTCCCAGACTCCTTCAAAGTGCTTGCGGACAATTATCCACCTCCGGTGGTACACCAGATAGGCTACAGCGATCGCCCAGATGTGGAACCCGAGGAAGTACGCCAGGAACCGCCACCATCGCCATCCCCTAGTGTGCTTCCGCATCAGCTTGAGGTTGTTCCGTGCGAGGTAGTAGTACGCTATTCCTGACGACTTGGTAGACGCCCCAACCTTGTGGTATATCCGAGATGCTGGGACGAACAGTATGCGGTAGCCTGCCTGTTTCAGCCGTATACAGTAGTCGATGTCGTCGTGGTAGATGAAGAAGTCATTGTCAAACAGACCTACATCCTGTACGGCTTGTCGGCTTACCATGAAGTCGTTGGTTGACGCTCCGTCTACATCCTTGATGATATCGTGTCCTATATCGTAGCTGCGGAAGCTACGGCGGTAGCTTTGGCCGCGCCACCAGCTGAAGTTGAGGCCGGTACTCTCTATTTTTGTGGGGTCATTGTAGAGTTTTATCTTGCCGACCAGTGCTCCGACCTCGGGGTTGACTTCTGCGGCTGCGACGAGGTGATCAATGAACTCGGGGTCAACGGTCGTGTCGTTGTTGAGAAACAGGTAGTAGTCAGGGTCAAAGCTCTCCAGTGCCGCCAGTATTCCGGCGTTGTTGCCTCCGGCGAACCCGAGATTCATCGCGGAGCGGATTAGAGTCACTGACTGCCCGTAGAGTTCCTCCAGCTTATCGGCCTCGTGGTTGCTCGAGCCATTGTCTATGAGAAATACTCGGTAGCTGGGGTAGACAGTAGCATACAGCGACTCCAGGCACTCTCTGGTATCGGAGAATCCGTTGTAGTTTATCATTATCACGGCAACCTTTGGTGTTTCTGTCACGGTCATAGTTTCTCCTCTCGGTAGAACTCCAGTGTCTTAGCTAGGCCTTCTTGTACGCTGGTTGTCGGCATCCATCCCAGCTTTCGCAACTTGGAGCTGTCTACCACGATGTCGCCTATATCTATCCGGTTGTGGAAATCGGTGGGGTCAATGAACTTTATCTTGCCCGGTGTCTTGCTGTCTATCCAGGAGGCGATGTCTCTAAACCACGTCCCTACTCCAGTACCAACGAAGTAGCACTCTCCGGGCTTCCCTCTGTCTGCTACCACTCGGGCGGCCTCCACAACGTCTGACACATACACGTAGTCCCGCATGACTTCTCCGTTGCTGTATATCGGCACTTCTTCTCCCTTGTATCCCAAGTACAGCAGGTGGTTCAGGGCGGCCTTTTGCTTGTTGGCGTACTGCTCCCGGATACCGTAGGTGTTGCTCAGTCTCATCACGACAGCATCAGCATCATAGACCTTGTGGTATATCCGGCAGTAGTGTTCGCTGGTCAGCCGGTGAGCGGCGTACAGGTTCAGGGGTCGGCAGGGCGTCTCCTCGTTGACAGGCAGCTTGTCGGGATGACCTACTACCCAGACGGTGCTTCCCAGCACCAGACGGCAGGGTTCTTTGACCCCCCGCATGGCTTCCAGTATCGTCAGTGTTGACTTGGTGTTCACTTCAAGGTCATATTGCGGATAGTCGAACGATTCATAGCTGGTGAGCTGCCCGGCGAAGTGGTAGATGAGTCTCGGCCTGTTGCCGGTAATCCACCTGTGGAGCCACGGTGCGTCGGTGACATCCCCTACCACCACTTTGACCCTGTCCTTGAACTTGGCGATGTTTCTCTCCTTGTTCAGCGTCCACGTCATCAGGCAGACTTCCTCGTCTCCCTCAACCAGCTTCTCAGCCAGATTGCTACCGAGGAACCCTAACCCTCCGGTTATCAGTATCATCTTCTCCTATCCTCCTTTTATCGTCTCGGGCTGCTGCTTCAACCACTACCAGACGCTCTCAGGTCGAAACCTGACGTTTTTAGGGGGCTGGTAGGTAGCTTACCATGGACCAGCCCTCTTTGTCGGTTTTACAAGAACCTCCGGTCGCTCATCCGGTCAGCCAGCTCCAGGTAGTGCAGGAACGTGTTAAGTTCGTGGCCCTTGCAACAGACCTGGCACTGGGAGAAGTCCATGTTGGTACACCTCTCGATAACGTCCCACCTTCTGTCCGAGTCCCATATCTCATCCAGGCTCTTTTCGTAGATGTTGCCGAAGGTGAAGTCGTCCTCGTACAGCCGGTACATACACACCGATAGGTCGCCGTTGGAGTTCAGTACGCAGAGGAAGTTGTGGTAGAGGCAGGACTTGTACTCCCTCGGCTTGTTGATGTCGTTGAACTTGTCGTAGGACACATGACAGAAGAACCCGTCTCCGTTCAGGCTTTTCAGGTCGTCTACCATGTCGTTGAGGTTCGGGGGGATGTAGCAGGTCGGGTCGCTGGGTATCGGGAGTACTGGCCTTATCTGGAACGCATCGGCTCCTAGCATCTTCGCAGTTGTCGCCACCGCCAGTATCTCGTCGGCGTTGCTCTCGGCGATGTTCATGTTGACGATCAGCTTGGCTGGCTGGGTCGCCCAGAACTGTATGGAGTCCAGTATTATCTGGAGAGCGTCTACTCCTTTCAGTTTCTTGTACCTTTCCCGGTTCACTGTGTCCAAGCTAACCCGTATCCAGTGCATGGTTCTCCCGGCGGCCAGTAGCGCATCCGACTCACACAGGCCGTTAGTCATCAGCCCTTGGTCAATCCCGGCATCCCTCGTTGCATATACTGCCTCGGCGAAGTGGGGGTATATCGTTGGCTCTCCACCACCGGACCAGTTGAGAGACTTCCCGCCCATAGCCTTGTACTCTCTGATGAACCGGAGTAGCACGTCTCTGTCCAAGCTCTCGTTCCGGTGGTACTGCTTGGATATGCACCAGGAACAGTTCATGTTGCAGCGGTTGGTCGGACTTACTTCAATCGCCATCGGGAAGCATGACCCTGTTTTCAGGAACTCGCTCAGTCTGTTGATGTTTTCCCGGCATACCAGTTTCAGCTTCAGGTCGTAGGGGTTGGGTGTCAGTTGCATTATTCTCCTCCTCGGCTTCCGTATATTTTTGCGTTGCCTGAGTGGTACAGTAGAGGTCTCCCTTCCAGCAGTTCGGCAACTCCCAGTTCCTCGTAGGAGTAGCTTGTCCTCGTCCCCAGTAGCATCAGGTCGGTGAAAGTTAGTGTCTGTGTCTGCTCGTTACGGTCCCGCAGGTACACCCATGCGCGGTCAGGTGCCATGCTCAGGTCTTTGACCAAATAGGCGTTCTCTCCCTCCGGCCCTATCCACTCCATCGTGAACAGTCGGGCGTGAACGTCGCCGAATATTGAGTGTCTGTCCTCCTGCGCCATCGCCCACTCCAGTACCTCGTGGTCGGACTCGGTGAAGATAGCTGCTATATCCAGCCGATTGTGTGACAGGGCTATTGAGTAGGGTATATCCATGGTGTTGGCGTTAGGACGTTGCTCCAGCTCGAACACGGCTCCCGACGTGAAGGCGAAGTAGGGGATGAGGAGTCCGCAGGTCAGTACCGGGAGGGCTACTCTCCTCAACCTCACCTTCTGCAACACCCACTCCCCGCCGATGACAATGAGCGGTGCCAGCATGAACAGCGTCAGGAAGTAGAATCTTGTCATATTCAGGAGCCGGGAGAATATCGGGAATATGACGCACATCCCCAGCAGAGCCATTCCAGCAACACACAGTACCGCATACTCCAGCGGGTACGCCTGCTTCTTCCACGTCCGGTACAGCATCACAGCGAGTCCAGCTACGATGAGTGCCTCTGTGGAGATTTGTAGCAGCCGGAAGACAGCAGCGTCGAATGGGACGCTGAAGATGTCTGCCCCGATAGCAGCGAGGACAGACGGCTCCTGTCTCGTGATTGACTCGGCTGAACGGGAGAACAGGTTGCCCACATCCACTACGTTGAACGGGTTGGCGAACTTGCTCCCTAGAACTGTGAAATATACGACTGACACCAGTACAACAATCCCCAGCAGGGAGACGTGTACCCAGATCGGCAGGGACGGCTTCCCCAGTTTCAGTAGCCCAACAAGCAACACTCCCAGAGCCATCGCAATCAGGAAGTAGATGTAGATGTATCCGGTGCTGTAGTGGATAGCGACCAGTGCGGTGCTCGCTACGATTCCCAGACACAGACGCAGCCACCCCGGCCACTTCCGGTAGAGGAGCAGGAACATCAGTAGCCCTAGACACAGTCCTCCGAGTTGTAGCTTGGTGATTCCTATCAGCTCCATCATGTAGGTGGGTATAGACACGAAGAAGAAGCAGGCGACGAACGACCTGCGGCTTCCGATTATCCCCCGGAAAGCGAAGTACAGCAACACTGGAGCCAGTGCCCCGAGGAGCGGGTAGATGACCTTGAATATCCACACTCCGTCTATGTGTAGCACGTTCGTCAGCAGGGGAGCCAGTACGGTCAGCCCTGCGGAAAGATTGTATTGCCCTGCTACGGATAAGTCCCAGCCGTTCAGGGCTTGGGTGTAGTAGTAGTACTCTGGGTGGATGTCCGTCCCAACCGGATACGGGGACACCAGGGTTGTCTGAAACAGCAGGGACACCGATATCGTGAATACTGCTAGAGGATATAGCCTCTCGTTGACGACCTTCGTGCAGGCGACAAGAGCGACGATTACTGCTACTGTTGCCAGCATCGTGTAGAGCAGGACGGTACTCTCCAGCTTTGCTCCCAGCACGGTCAGTGGCAGAGGTGCAAGGATAGCTACAGCGATTAGCCAGTCACGGCTTCTCATACACACACCTCACTTCCCGGTACCGCCACAGGTAGGGCAGGTCTATCAGCGGGAATGTCCTTCTCCGTATGCGCCGGTACCCTAGCTCCCGTACAAGGCATCTGTCCACGTACTCTACGGTCACGAACTGCTTGTGACCGTACCAGTCGTTTAGACCCAGTATGAAGTTGGTCATGCACGGCAGGGTTACCACTACCCGGCCTCCGCTGTTCAGCATCTGGTCGGCGCATTTCAGTACCTCGGTCGGGTGGTCAACGTGCTCCAGTAGGCAGTGGAGGAGTACGCTGTCGAACTTTTGAGGAGATTGATAGTCGTGAGCATCCCACAGCACCACGTCCAGCCCTCGGGATTGGCAGTGACTAACGCATAGTGGTTCAGTGTCTATGCCGACTGATTCTCCCTTATACGCTTGCATGAAGTCTCCCATCCCACAACCTATGTCTAGAGTGAGACCCCGCAACTCCTGCACTATCGGCCTGACGAACAGCCAGTGTCTCAGTAGCTTCTTGATAGAACTTCTGTTTCTTGTCTCAGTAGGCAGCACTATCGAATATCTCCTTCAGGATTTTATTCCGGTGTGCAAGAGAGAACCTTCCGTTCTCTATCTCCCTGCGTCCGCTTCTCCCCAGCTCCTCTCTTCCCGATGGGCTGCGTACCAGCGACTCCACCGCTGATACCAGGTTGGGGACGACCCTGTGCCGGTTCTGGCGCACGTCCTTGAGCATCTTGAAGTACTCTGTCGTCTCTGTCGTCAGCAGGTTGCCCTTGCCCAAGTAGCATACTCCCGGAGGGTCGGACACGACCAGTCCTGAGACTCCATTCTCCACGAACTCGTTGCCGGACGAGCCTATCCAGGTCGTGACGATGGGCAACCCATAGCGCATCGCATCAAACACCGCCATGTTCTGTAGCTTATGGGACGGAACAACATAGATGTCTGCGTCGGCGAACTCCTTGTCCAGCTCCGAGTCCGATAGCCAGTTCTCCAGGACACGGACACCGTAGACCCCGTCCAGTTGCTTTCTTATGTAATTCGGTACACGGGAGCGGATGGTCAGTTCCAGCTTGGGGTACTTTTCTTTGAGTGCGAGGAATACTTGCACTACCTCCCAGCCTCCTTTGCAGTCGAAACTGGCTGGGTCGTTGGCAGCACCGACGAACAGCAACCTCACCCTGTCCCGGTTGTAGTCCCGTCTGTACTCAACTGGGGCGGTGGCGGGGTAGACAGTCTGCATCTTGTTGGTGAAAGCTGAACAATCATAACAATAGAGCATTGAGTTGAGAGCCATGTTCGTCCACGTTGTAACTCCGGCGCACTGCTCTGATGCCAGAGCTTTCTCAATAACGGGTTCTCCGTGGCGTAGCCACCAAGGACACCTGCCGACCAGAACGTGTCCCCACTCAACGTTGACGACCCAAGGTATATCCCTTGCCGTGATATGATTATACAGGTACATCAGGTCAGTCCCGTTCATCTTGGGAGTAATCAGGTCATCTACCCACGCTTTGGCCAGTGTGAGGGGGAGAATCCTGTCCAGCACCTGGAGCCGGAACCTGTCGAAGATGACGCTGTTGTCGGTTAGCGTTCGGGTCATTCGGCTGCGACTCACTGTGAATCTGTACCCTTCCGGTGGGTTGTCAACCAGTGACCACTGCGATGGGTGTATCCTCCCTATCGGCTCGAAGCACACTACTTTTTCCGGTAGGTCAGACATATCATGTTCTCCTTATCTGTGCTGTTGGGTACTTCTCTCCACTCTGCGTTGTCCCAAGAGTATGTCTTCCTGTCCGTCTCTTCCAGTTCGTGGAACAGCATCCGCAGTCTGGCGTCATCGTAGACTCTCTCTTCGGGTCGCCGGAAGTAACTTTCACAGTAGGGTGCTGTGACTATCAGTAGGCCGTTTCTTTTCAGCAGTTTGATAATCTTCTGGGTGGCTACGATATCACCTCTGGCGTTCTCTACGCCCCCGTAGTAGGCTACTCCGACATGCTCCAGAGTGCTGATGCAAGTGATGGCGTCAAACGACTCACTGAGGAGGTCGCACGTCCTTATGTCGCCTTGTATGAACTTAAAAGACGGGTGGTGGAAGCCCCAGTCTCGGCGTGTGTCTATCCCGTACACTTGCCACCCTGCGAAAGCTAGAGCAGCTGGTACGCAGTTGTGTAGAGCTACGCATCCTACGTCCAAGGCGACTCCCGGAGTCATCTTCGACAAGACGCCTAGCGTGTATCCATACTCTATCAGTCTCCCGTCGATGGGCATGTGGTCAGACTCGTAGTCTATGAGGTGCGATGCCCAACGTAGTGCTTTCACTCCCAGCCTGATTTTAGGGAGCTTGATTGACGGTAGTCTGTACAGCAAGTGGCGAAGACGAATTAGTGCCAGAATGACTGGAGCTAGAGGTGTTGCCCAAGCAGAGATTACCACAATGTCGTAGCGTACGCCGTCGACGGTTACGCTTCCTTGCACGTCTGTTGCTCTGTGGAAGGACTTGCCCGACCCTATGTTCTCTGCGTAAGCTGGTCGGATGCTGTAAGGTATATGGTGCTTCCGGCACCATGATACCCAGTCGCGGACAAGATTAGTACCTATGCCTTGGTTCCAGTATTCCTTTTTAACTACGCGAAGAGACGTGAACCCTAGGAGCCACTTCCGCCACACGCCTGTCAGAGCTACTAATTCACCGTTGCGCCGTACTCCTTTGAGGTACATGATTCGTGGCAGTATCTCTCTCCATTGCACGTCGAACATCATCAGTTCGTCTTCGCCGAGACCCGAGATGAACTTGCTGGCTTCTTCTATGTTGGTGTCTACTATCTCCATCAGGGTCCTCCGCTCTCGTAGAAGGCTCTGACTTTGTTACACACAGTAGCAACTTGGTTGCGTGTGAGCTGAGAGGATAGAGGAAGTGACAGCCCGTGGTCGTGTGCCCACACCGAGTTGGGGAAGTCTCCTCGTACGTTGTAGCAGGGCTGCATGTGTAGCGGGTAGAATACCCTCCGTGTCTCAATGCCTGCCTCGCCGAGAAAGCGGTGCAGTTCCTCTATGTCGTCCCCGAACATGACAACGCGGAACGGGACGTCAAAGCATCTCGGGTCAACCTTGGAGAATTGTACGATGCTTTGTAGCAGGTCATGGTATAAGTCCCGCGCTGAGCGCCTCCGCTGTATAATCTGCTGTAGCTTCCCCAGTTGGGCGAGTCCCAGAGCCGCTTGCAGGTCGGTCAGCCGGAAGTTGAACCCGATAGTGTCGTGGATGTACCGTCCCTTGTTGAGGTTCCCCTGATAGGACAGTCGGATGCACTTGTCGGCTAGATCATCACTGTTGGTCAGAACCATTCCGCCCTCGCCGGTAGTCAGTGCCTTGTCTGCGAAGAAGGACAGGCAACTCACATGACCCATGCTGCCTGTTGGCATCCCGTTCCAAGTAGCCCCTATACCCTGCGCATTATCTTCGACGACAAACAGACCGTGTCGCAGGGCTATCTTCAGGATGGTGTCCATCTCGGCGGACTGCCCGTACAGGTGTACCGGCATGATGGCCTTTGTTTGCGGTGTGATAGCGTCCTCAATCAGGGTCGGGTCAATGTTGAGTGTGTCCCTTTTGATATCAACAAACACTGGAGTAGCCCCGGTCAGTGCTACGGAGTTGGCAGACGCTATGAACGTGAAGTCTGGAACTATCACCTCATCGTGAGTTCCGATGCCCAACGCACGCATAGCTAAGAACAGAGCTGTCGTGCCACTGGTGCAGGCGACTGCCCGCCGGACGTCGCATAGGTTGGCAATAGCCTCCTCAAATGCCCGTACCTTGATGCCGCTGGTTATCCAGTTGCTCTGTATGCACTCGGTGAGTTGCGCAATCTCCTCGTCTCCGAGCCAAGGCTCAGACTGATGAATCATCGAACTTCTCCTTGTCAGCTTCAACCGACACGTATGGTCCGTTCTTGGCCTCGATAAAGACTGTGTCATCGGCGATAACTCTGAACCCATGTCCTCCGGCGTAGAGCAAAATGCAGTCCCCGGTTGACAGTATTCGTCCTGCGACTGCTTTCCTGTTGTCGTTGTAGAGCGTAACTCTCATCCCTCCACGAATCATGTACAGTAGCTCAATGGTTTTATGCTCGGCTATTCTCTCCCTCACTTTGTGGATGTGAGGTTGCAGGACGACCCCCGAGTCGTAGACGCACGACCCGAACTGGAGGGGCTTGCTGTCATCTCCCCAGAAGCGTATCCCGTTGGGGAACTCTCTCTCGTTGACTATCAGTGCCAGCACCTCGCCGTTGTGTTTAATCTCTTCCACGTTTCGCCTCCTCGTCATAGGTTTCCTTTACCATGATGCCGATGAGTTGCTCGAAGTTGACTTCAGGCTTCCACCCCAGCTTCTCTCTTATCTTGGACGCATCCCCGCGTAGTTCGTATACATCGTTGGGGCGAGTGTACCTGTCGTCGTAGTCAGAGCACTTGTAGAAGTCCAAGTCCAGAGCCTCGAACGCTTTTTCGGCGAACTCCCGTATCGTGTGGTTCTCGCCGGTAGCGACCACCCAGTCGTCGGGTTCATCGGCCAACAGTATCTTGCGGATAGCTCGGACGTAATCCTTGGCATACCCCCAGTCCCGCAGGGTCTCCAAGTTCCCCAGATATACCTTGGACTCATACCCTAGCTTGATGCGGCAGGCTGCCCGGACTATCTTTTTAGTGACGAATGTATCGCCACGCCGTGCCGACTCATGGTTGAACAGTATCCCGTTGCCGGCGAACAGATTATATCCTGTCCGGTACGTCCGGGTCATCCAGTACCCGTACAGCTTGGCGCAACCGTAGGGGGATTGGGGGCGGAACGGTGTGTCTTCGTTCTGGGGGGGTGGACTTGCCCCAAACATCTCGCTGCTTGATGCCTGGTACATCCTTATCGCAGGATCAACAATTCGGATAGCTTCCAATAGCCGGGTGACTCCCAGTCCAGTTACATCACCCGTGTACTCTGGGATGTCAAATGATGCCCGCACCTGCGACATTGACGCCAGATTATAGACCTCGGCGGGTTGCACCAGTCGCAGTATCCGTACCAGCGATACCGAGTCCGACATGTCCCCGAAGTGCAGAAACATCTTGGCGTCCTTATCGTGGGAGTCTTTGTACAGGTGGTCTATCCTTCCGGTGTTGAACAGGCTGGCTCTCCGAATTACCCCGTGTACCTCGTAGCCTTCGCTCAGTAAAAGCTCGGCAAGGTACGACCCATCCTGTCCGGTAATCCCCATTATCAGTGCTTTTTTCTTGTTCATCTATCCTCCTGAATATTAAGTCCGGTTTATCTTTTCCCGCAGTACTCAGTGCTACGAGCATCCACCAGTGGGGGGCAAGTTGCGTCCATATATAGTAGTCAAACACCGATGCGACCAGCACAGCTATCCAGACGTACTTCCACCTCGTTTGTATCAAACAGAACAATGTAACGAACAGCCATGCAGCAGCCCCGATTGGTCCGACTTGGTCAACAGCGTGTAGCGGCATGTTGTGTACTGGTCGCCGGTCTCCCTCGGTGGGTACTGGGGTCATGATATATCCATGACCTATCCAGCTGATGTCCTGCATGGCGTCTCGGATAACTACCCAGCGTCCGGTAAGTGCCTCGTCCAGTACACCCTCCGAGTCCTCGTATTCATATTTGGACTCGACACCGAAGAACGACAGCAGAGCCGAGAAGTTCCGGTCAGTGTGGGCGTAGGTGTCTCCGATGACTCCGGTAGCAATCCACGGGACGGTAGCGACCACGATAATCCCGATTGGGAGTAGTATCTCCCTGCTCCAGTCTCTCCGTACCAGCACTGCAATCAGCAGTACGCCGAGGATAAATACGCCCTCCAGTGCTCCAGTCAGCAGTACAGCCAGAACGATAGGAGCTACCGCAATCCAGAGCCATCTCCTGTCCAGTAGCAGTCCTGACAGCACGATTAGTCCTACCAAAGCACAGTAGTTGGTCAGCAGTCCGCAGTCCCGGCACCCGGGGGATACAACGCCCATGATGAGGCTTACGATGACGGCTATACCGCCGACAGCCAGAACCGGGGCGACCAGCCACTTCGCATCTCCAGATAGCTTCATAAAGCGGGCGGCGAAGTAGAAAGCCAGCATGGATACTCCGAACAGTCCGGGGGCGAACATGGCGGACAGTCCGTCTGCGTTGATGCCGGACAGTCCCATGGTTACGACGATAACACCCAAAGCAACCAGTAGCTTCCAACTCCCCCAGCCTGCCCTCCTGACCCCGTCCCAGTTGTTGAGCAGGAACATCCCAGTACCCACGATGAGGATAGCGTAGGCGATAGCGGGGATGAACACCAGCGTTTCTCCCTTGGAGTTGGTAGCCAATTCGGTCAGCCACATATTATGGACAGGCGATAGTGCCAGTCCTGTACCTATTGCTATCGCCCAGTAGCGGTTGACCTTAGATTGTTGCTGTTCGGCTATTGTCCCGAACCTCCCCGTCCTGTCTTTGAATATCCTGCTATCTTTTACGTGCGGTGCGTTGTCAACTACTTAAAACGGGAGTCAGGCGGTTTCTCGTTGATTCTGTGGCCTCTCATCCCTGTTCTCGCTCCTTGGTGTCCCCCTTGTGGGTGCGCCTCTGTAGAAAGTCGCGAACCAGAAGGTACAGGACGGTTACCAGTGTCAGTCCGGCGACGGTTAAGACAATCAATATAGCGGCCAGTCCCGTACTGCTCAAAGTCACTTTGTCCTCCCGCCCGGGGTGAGAAAGTTCACGAATCTGTCGAAGACTCCCGATGGCTTCCCGTTCCCCTTCTGCTCCATCTCCTGTGCAACTCTCTGCTTGGCTGTCATCTTGGCTCTATGGAGCAGAGTGGCAACGTCCTTCTGGTCTCCGTTCCCTACCATGTCAACTCGGATGAGGTCGCAGAGACCCTTTATAGAAGACAGTAGCAGTCCAGCCAGTGCGATGTCTCCACGCACCGTCATGGACGCCTCGTTGCAACGGTAGTCGTAGTTGAACACGATGTCCACGTACTCCACGTCTCCCCAGAGCAGGTCGATAGCGGCCCCGGCAGGCATATCCCAGCCGACCTCCAAGCTCGGATAGACCTCGTAGTACTTGCAGAACTTTCGGCTGGCGAACTTCTCCCCCTGAACGGGGTGGTCTTGCTGTCGCAGTCTGCCCTCGGTGTATCGTTTGGACGCTCGGATACAGTCCTCGATGTCCCGGATGTCGCTTATGTTTCCTCGGAAGGTGATGCCCTTTGATGTATTGCTCACTTCTTCGCCTCCTTATGCCACAGGTCGGACACCGCTCTGTAAATCGGCGCAGGCCAGAATATCAGCATGACGACCACCGTGACAATCATCGCCGACCTTGCGCTCAACGGGACACCCGCCTTGGTCATCACGCTCTGGGAGTCGTAAGATGCCCCTCGCAGGTTGTCTCTTACCCGTTTGGTCGCAAAGTCGAATATCCCCAGAACTACGGCCCCGATCAGGAAATAGAATATGATAATCCACAATATAATCATCTGAACTCTCCGTACCGCGGTCTCTTGCGACGCTTCGGACGCTCGTCCCCGAAGTCCTCCTCGCCATCGTCCTTCTTCAGGTTGCCCTTCCTGTCCTCATCGCCGTCGAAGGCACTACCGATGTTCCTGTCCAGTTCGGCATCTTCATCGATGTACTTGGAGTCGTCTTTGCCCTCGTCAATGAACTCGTCATCCTTCCTAGAAGGTCTCTCTCTCAAACCGTAGGCAGCATACATGGAGAAGATAACCATGCCCATTGACCCCATAAACAGGTAGTATTGCCAGTCCCCCCAAGGGGTAGATGATAGGGTATAGGCATATCCTCCCAAGACTGCCCAGAAGATGGTGCAGGGGAAGCCGAGCATCATGTTGCGGGATGTAAACATCGACCAAGTCAGACCAGTGGCGATGGACGCTAAAGTTAGCAGTACTATGGCTTGCGCAGTATCCATGTCTAGTCGTCCTCCTGTCTGCCAACGTACTGGATATATCCACCACGTACCAGTGCCGGCAGGTACTTCTCCACTTGCCCACGCCGCAGTCCGCTCGCCGTGCTTATCTCGTCTAGGTCGCTGGTTCCTCTGGACTCAAGGGCGGCCAGTATCTGGCTCTTGGGGTCTCCCTGAAACTCCAGCAGTTTCTCCCGACCCTCTTGGGTCAGGCGGAACGTGGCATGAGGCGGGATGCCCTTGTTACCTCTCCCCGCCAGTATTCTATCGAGTACGCTCATCGCTACTCCTCCACTTTCAACTGTGTCTTAATCTGGGGCGCAGACTTGCTATTATACAGCCCGAAGTCGCAGGGGTAATCGACCACCCTCTTGCGCTTCCTGAACTTCAACTCTTTCAGGGTCGCCAGTACCTCTCCCTCGGTCATGTCGCCCTCGGTGGTCAGCACCTCGACCAGTCCCTCGTAGGTATCAACCCCCGACTTCAGGACAGCCAGCACGACACGCTCGTCCTCACTCTCCGGCAGGTACTTCAACTTCTTAACTACTATTTTACCGTCCCCGAGGTAGTTGCGGGGCTTCCCGGCATCGAAAGCCATCGGGAACGGTCGCCCCGTCGGTAACAGTGCGTCCATCCTGCGGTCATACGATACCTTCTGGACAAAGTAGTTAAACCCAGTAGGATTGGCCACCGACCTCCCGCAGGTGACTCTCCAGTCCACCCACGGCAGGCACGTCTTCTTGTCCAGTTCGCTGGGAAGCTGTATCGTGCCGATTATCAGGCAATCCAGATGCCTCTTGACCTTGTGGATAGCCCCCATCGTCTTGTTCATCGGGTTATGAGGTTCCCGGTTGTAACAGTACCTCCAGTACTCCGTGAGGTACAGGACGCTGTTCTTCAGCATGACCTCACCTTCATCCGTTACCCACTTGTCGGCGGCCTTCTCCAGTTCCTGTCCATAGGTGACAGTACCTTCTCCGGTTTTCCTTTCGCCCTTGGCTACTTTCCGCATCATCCTCAGTTCATCTCTCAGTACTTGGTCGTTGAACAATCCCGCATACGGTCCGTACAGTTTCCGAGGCTTCTCGTCCCGCAACACCCGCTTCCAAGGGAAATACCTCTTTATCTTGTGGGAGATGATGTTGCCGAACAGGTCTTTGCCGGTACCCGGATTACCCGTAACAACACAGACGCCCCACAGTTCGTTGAATATCCGGTACAGGGTGACTGCCTGCTTGACTTCCTCGGGACTCAGTCCCAAAGCCAGCCGGACGCCGGACTCATCTTCGTACCCGGCGGATTCGTCAAACAGCTCCTCGGTGTCTATCCTACTCTCTCCAAGCGTCGGCACTGCCAAGTCCTTCTCCTTCGTTATCTTCGCCTCTCGTCTCAACCTCGGCTAGGGCTATCTCCACAGCCTTCTCCAAGTTACGGGCATTGACACTCTTCTGCCACTGGGCGGTGCGGTAGATAAACTCCTCCAGCAGGTTGGGGGACACAGGACGTTCTTGATCAAACACCTGCTGGTACAGCTTGGGGTTCTGGCGGTAGGCAGCTATCTCAAGGATGTACCCGCGTCCGGCGTTAATCATGTCGAGTTGAGGGAACAGCCTTCCCTGCATCCGGTCGACGACAGTCATCTCCCGTATCTTGTCGCGGGACGGGTTGAAAGTCAGCTCAATGACTCTCTCGATAGGACCAGCAGATACGCTGGGAGGTTCAAACTTCTTGGGAGTCATAGGGTCGTCCGGCTTGTCTCTCTTGAGTGCCAGTTTACCGGACATCTGCTCAAGAATCTGCTTCCTGCCCGAGGGATTGCCATCGCCGTTATCGGGAGTTTTCTTTTTCTTCTTGTCTGTTTTCTTCTCAGCCATCCTATACACCCACTACGAAGCGCCGCATCTCTTCTTCGGCGACATCGATAAAATAGTCCTCGTCCAAGTCCACTTTCTCGGCGAGTTCTCGGAAGGCGGTCTCTTTGCGGTACTCCTCCAGCAACCTATCCACCGTAATCTCCTGACCCTTCCTGTGCAGCTTGGCGACACCCTTCCTCATCTCTTCGTGGGCGTTCGCCATGTGCTGACCTCTGAGTTCGTCGGGCTTGAGTCTGCCTTTGTCGAGCGACTCGGACAGGAACTCTACCTGCTTCTGTGTGGACAGAGCTTGTAGCTGGTTAACAGCTTTGCGTGCGACTCCGTGCCTGACTCTGCTGGACTCGTCTCCGGCAAGTATCCTCTCGGCTCGCTCCCTGTTGCGTCTACCCACCGGACACCCCCAGTGCTGCTTTTATTTCCTCAATACCTTTGGCCAAGTCCCCGATGTTCGGCACGACAAGGAATATCAGAGCAATAATCCCGACGGCCACGAGGCCAATACCGATGAAGAACTGTGTGGGGGTCACCATCCTGTTCAGGCGCTTGGTGAGCTGCGCCAGCGAGTCCATCATCTCCTTGTTGACGCGGATAACGGCCTCGGTGATTTTCTCGTTCATCAGGTTACCCAGCATGGCGGGGCTGGCAACCATCTCTTGGTTCGGGTCACGGTTGATGAGAGGCTCCCAGTCCTCTTCGTCCACGATAACAAGTTTTATCTTCTTTTGCAATATCTTGGGGACGAACCCCGTACTGGGGTAGTCCATCTCGACACCGGCCAACTTGTTGATCGGCCACATCTTGGTAGTGCCTGTCTTGGGGTTCTGCAACGTCACGCTACTGCCGTCTTTCGGCACCAACTCCTGACGGGTGCTACCGTCGGCGTGGACGACCATCAGCATCACGTTGTCCTTGCAGTCTTTCCACCAGCGCCACTGGTAGTATGCCACTAGAGCGACAAGTAACGCTCCCAAGTACATGAAGTAGTCCAGTGGTGTGAAATAGGCGTTGACAGCCTCTGCGCTCATAAGATACTCCTCCCTCCATCCCAAGGGTTCTTATCTTCCGGCCAAGGGTAGTTCCTCGGCTTCTTCTTCTTGTGTCTGTTGATGCTCCGCTCATGTCCCAGACGCTGGCTGGACTTCCCGAGGTCGTGGGTCTGCTCCAGCCTGTCTCCCTTGAGCAGGGAAGACGCCTTGCGGAGGTCAGTGGTCGGCAAGTGCTTCAGTTCAAAGTCCATACCACCCAGCAGTTCCATGCCCTTCTGGCGAGCTTCATCCTCTGTCCGGCCTCCTGTGAGCAGGTACGGCTTGTCGTTGCCGTCCTTGGTGACTATCCACCAATAATATTGCCGTGCCATTTCTGCACCTCTATAAAAACGGAGATACCGGGGTCAGGTGGCTACAACCCTCCCGGTATCTCTTTGTCCTTGTGCCTGTTGTTCAAGCATTTCGGTACTTTTACCCTTTAGCCTTTCCGCCCGATGCTCATTACAACGCCGATCAGGATGGACGCAGCCACGATGACGCGGAGCAGGTTCTGGAGGATGACGGAGCCGGTATCGGTACCCGTGATGATGTTGCTGATCAGGCTGTCAATGACCACAAAGGCCACGACACCGATTACGACAGTGACTAATCCTCGTACTGACATTATTCTTTCACGTCCTTTCAGAGGCGGGACAGCCTACTTGTCATACAGTATAGCACGTCCGTTCTAGTCTGTCAATACCCCTGCGCACTTCGTGCGGATGTCACATCCTTATAACTGGCACTTAGCTAGCATACCAACCTCCAATAAAACCGCCCCGAGACCTCGCCACCTTCGATACCCCGAGACGCTTCATCTCGGGTTCGTGCTTGGCTATCTCGGATAGCAGGAGCCACTTATACTCAGCCATAAGTTATGCGTCCCTCCTGTGATTATCCTTCGGATAGTGCTTGGACACCTGATTTATACTTCCGCAAAATTCGCTTTGCGCTGTCCAAGGCACCTGATACTGTGCGATGTTGTGAGAATATTCCCCAGTATCTTCCTGACTTAACCTCGACACTGTACGGGTACTTCCACAAGCGGTGGTTTCTGGATATCCTTACCCAAGCAGCCACTTTCTTTACCGGCTTGGGTGGACAGTTCTCAATAGGTCTCCAGTCCTTAACCGCCCTGAGTTCTGCTCTTCTATTTGCCATCTCTACTGTACCCCCTGTAATCCAGAATACGGTTTATATGGTTTCCAAGTCCTCCGCACCCTCCTGGCGCGGTTCGGCACCGCCGGGGGCTCTGCGGACCGAGACCTACCGAACGGGTCGCTCGCTACATTGTCAAGGTCGAACAGGTCGGACAGGTCCTCCTCCTCGTCTACGCCGATAATGTCGTCATCGTCGCCCTCTCCGTCACCGCCCATGATGTCCTCTTCATCCACGCTGACCACATCGTCAATCGTCCCGTCCTCTCCAGCATCAAGGACGTCCTCCTCGTAGTCCAGCGCTGTGGCGGACTCAACGTCGTCGGATATCTCCTCGTCCCGAACCCGGAACAGGTCGGAGATACCGTCGCCTTCTTCACCGCCGGAGTACTCTTTGTCCCCAACCCACGTCCACCGCTTCTCGGACGGCTCTGGTAGCTCAACATCCACGGGAGCCATCGGTGCAGGCTCGGGGGGTAGCTCAACAGGCACTTCTGGAGGAGCTACAGGTTCTTCCAGACCCTGTGCCTCGGCTTCCAATTCCTCGGCTGTTCGTTCATCCTTCGGCATCATCGTGAACCTCCTGTGCTGTTCTGTTCCTTTTTCCTTCGTGCGTCTCGGACTAGGCGGATTACGGACACGACTACGGACGTTGCTAGAGCAGAGCAGATAATAATGGCTATTATATGTGAATCTGTCACGGTCTTGTCCTCCTCACTTCAGTCGGCACGTCCGACTTGCTCGGTCGCTTCTTGGACTTCTTCTTGGACTTCTTGGAGGTAGCTCGGCTGGTCAGCCAAGTGTCATCCTCATCGCCGAACTCTCCGTAATCTCCCAAGTCAGCCTCTATTTCCAGCATAGCACGAGGACTATCCTTAGTCATCTCGGTGCGGCTCACCCCCTTGCGCTCCACCGATGTCTCCTCAGCGGATATCGCCGTCCGTGATACGCTCTGCTCAGGGTAGGTCTCTCTGGCGTACGCGTGACCCTTGACGGACATACCCTTGGTCGGGCTGGGGTCTCTGTCCCCAACGTTAGTCTCCAGACCGCCGCCGGAGTAGCCAATCTTGTCGCCGGAGCTGGTTATGAAAGCATCCACGACACCCTCGTCCACGCTTATCCTCTCCGGGACACGGGCGTCGGATGTGCCTATCCGCTGGATGGTCGTGTAGGGGCTGTTCCCGCCAGACGTGTCGGCTCCCCTCGGGGCTACGCCTCTCGGTAGCGTCTGGGGCTTAACACCATCCCGGAAGTCCTGCGGGGGTATGTACTTCCAGAACAGACCCTTCTTGTATGCAATAGAACCCTCGGGTATCGCGGCGTACTCCACATCACCACTCCCACCATCGCGGGGTGCTACGATTCCTGTCGGCGCCGGGGTCACAGGGGTGGGTGTTGACGGAGGCGGTGTCGGTGTCACGGGTGCGGGAGTTGTACCAGGCACGGACTCAGGGTAGGGATAAGGTTCAGGAGCCGGAGCCGGCGCTGGAGCAGGAGCCGGTGCGGGTGCTGGCTCGGGGGCAGGTTCGGGCGCAGGGGCAATCAGTTCGGAAGGAGCGGGGGCCTCGGAAGGTCGCGGCGCAGGGGCAATCAGTTCGGAAGGAGCGGGGGCCTCGGAAGGTCGCGGCGCAACGGACGGCGTGGGTGTTGGCTCAATACCGGGAACAGGGGCGACCAGCGGTGATATCCTAGTCTCCTCCCCAGCACTAGTTATCCTGTACGGGGATACAGCGTCAGCGGTAGTGTACTCACCCTCTTCTCTCAACCGCCTTGCCTGCTCGGGCGTCATCGCACCGAGTCTCTCAGGCGCAGGAGCAACACGTTCACGTGCGGGCGACCATCTGCGGAACAAATCGTCCTTGGCGGTTCTCACGCCCGGATAGAACTTGCTCACTTCGGTGGGTGCTGGAGTGGGTGGTGTCAGGGTTCGTGGTGTTCTCCTGGTAGTACGAGTCACCGTCTTGGTTGTCTCCCCTACTTTGGCGGGAACCATCTTGCCTTGCTCTTCCGGCATGATGACTCGGACAGTCTCTATCGGACGCATCTTGGTAGCAGTCTTCACCTGCTTACGGGCTGTCTCTACTCCCTTGAGTGCTTCGTCCAGTGCTTTCTGTGTGTTGGGTGACGCTCTGCCGCCTTTCTTATCAAGCTCTTTCAGGAAGCGGTCAACGACGTCGATGTGTGTCTGATTGCTCTTGATTGTCCCTTCCAGATCAGACGACGGTGGCGGGGTCTCCCCCTCTGGTAGACCACCACGACCTCCCTCTCCCAGTCGTCCTCTGGTTTCAAGTAACTTGGTCTCTGCGACCTCTGGTGGTACATCGACGGACACACCCTTGGCTCCCTTGGCTCCTCCACGTCGGCTTCCCAGTATGTCATTAATAAGTTCATCTGTCTGCCACTTCGCTCGCTGTAGCGTCGTAGATTCTTCACCCCATATAACTTCCATTTCGTACATCGTGTTCTGGATGTCGGCTCGTATGTGAGCGGTCTTGTACTCTGTCTCACGGATAGCTTTCTCCAGCAAAGAGCGAATAGACGGGGACTTGGCGTTCTTTGCAGCATCGACGAGGCGAGCATACTGCTCCTGTAACTTCACAAGCTGGAAATATAGCTTGTTCACACCGCCTGCCTGCGCCGCCGACAGTTCCCGGCTGTACGTGACGACCTTGAAAGCAGCTTCCTGCCAGGAGCCGGGATTGTCAGGGTTGGTCTCCGTAGCCGCTCTCAACTCCTTGTGCGCCTGCGCCAAATCCCATTTGATGTCTCCCAGCTTGCGGGGGTTCATCACCTTGTTGACCAGCTCGAAGGTACTCTGTTTCAGGTACTGGGGCAATTGCTTCATACTGGAAGCTACGATCGGGTCGGTCGCCAGTTCGCTGGACAATGCGGCATACCGCTCGGCTATTGCGACCATCCGAGCCTCGGACTTTGACGCTTTGACTTGAGCGTCCTTGAGCAACTCTACCCATCGCGACCGAGTTCCTTCAAGAACACCCCGTATTGACGGAGATGTAGTCACCTCCAGCGTGTTGTCGATGTTGTTTATCTTGTTCGCAATATCCTCAACACGGGTGAGGTCTCGGGCGTGTGTTCGTTGTGCTTTGGTCACTTCACGGAACGGCTTGACCAACTCGGGTGTAGTCTGTCGCAACTCTGCGGTGACCTCTCTGGCACTCGCTTTGATAGTGCTGTCGATAACGACTCGGTTCTTACCTCCCTTGATGACGTTACGAGTACCTTGAAAAGCCTCGCCACTCCAGAGTAGCCCCATGAACGCAAACGTGATAGCTTTATCCACGGGGGAGTAACTATCCCAGTTCATCGCCAGACTGGTTCCCATATAGGTTGTTGCTGCCCCCCGTATGCCGAGCGAGGCGACTCTCGCTAACGCACCCGTTCCAAAAGCACCGCCTGCGATCAGGAGTACGTCAAGAGCAGCGGTCACGCCAGCGCCAATCCACTCCATCGGGGTGACTTCCTGTCCCGTGGACGACTTGGCTACCGGAAGTGTGATACCCAGCACGGGTGCCGTGACGAGTTGACCGAACAGCCCCAGCTCTTCGGCGGCTATAGCTTGCTGTTTGGTCAACTCAGCGAAATAGTTGCCCTTGAACTGGTCGGCTGCGTAAATGCCCGCAACTTGACGCTTCTCCGAGTCCGACAGGTTCTCCCACGCTTCGGACATCTTGGATTGCTGGGGGTCAACCTTGCCCGTGTACGGGTTGACGTACATTATATCTGCGTCCAGTTCAGGTTTGACGGCAACGAGAGCATCGCCGAGAGCAGTGAGATAGCCGCTGGCGACGGTCTTTTTCTTCAGCACCCCGGCGATATCCGACAGGGTGGCGTCGATTCCGTCAACGTACTCCTGAGCGTCTTTGACGATATCATTCTTGAACCCGGCGGCAGCGAGAAGTGCGACTGCTTCCGAGGTCGGGTTGTCTTGGAGAAAGTCTTTGATGCGGTAACTGGTGACCCCCGTCAACTTGTCGGCTCTCTCTCCGCTTGGAGGTACTACCTTGTAATTACCGAGCTTATCCAGAGCCTGCTTCTGCTTCCATACTGCGCCAGCACTGACGCTGGCTACCTGCATCATAGCCTTGTTGTAGGACTCCAGACCACCCTCGAACTTGGAGTAGTCGCCCGACTCCTTGGCTTCTTGGTATAGGTTCTGTAGCGTCTCGGGGAGTTGGGGTAGGGTCTCGGACTCCCACCTCGCAATAGACCTCTCCTGTATCGTCTGGAGGTCGGTCTGTCGCTTCTCCCAAGCCTCTATTGCCTCTTTCTCTCCCTTCTCTACCAGTATACCCCGCAGGTAGTCGTCCGACTCTATATTGTCGGCAATCCACTGACGGTAGTCTTGGATGCTTCGAGCATATTCATCCAGAGTTACGGACTGCTGTTCTCCATCTACTGTGATCGTCACGGCACCGTCCTGAATGGCTCCCAACTCCTCCAGAGCCTGCCGGATGGTCGGGTTGTCGGCAGCGACTAGGAAGGCATCAGGATTGATGGTGTCGC
>Ga0307429_1000339_pt1 | contig 30442 bp, 34 predicted proteins | sample SalMarWE160230MG_FD_202151 | JGI IMG/M metagenome (GOLD analysis project Ga0307429, IMG submission 202151) | Salt marsh sediment microbial communities from the Plum Island Ecosystem LTER, Massachusetts, United States - WE1603-230 | ecosystem: Environmental > Aquatic > Marine > Intertidal zone >... | reverse complement strand
CCCCGGTAGAAGCTACCAATGGAGATGTGGTAGAATCCTTAACACCAGACCCCTTGAGGATAGCGGGACCCGCTCTTAATATTGCCCCTATCCTGTCCTAATGATGGGGTCCACCTCACTAACCCGCGAGAAAGCAATTCGACTACAGAAGCTACTGGTAGAATTGAATTGCTTGTCCTACGTTTTTACCAGGACAAAAAAGAGGGATGTTGAAATCGACTTTCCTACTAGGGAAGCAAGGGTAATTCGTGTTGAATTTACGCCAGCCGAGATGGATTTTTACAATGCTGTTACTGACTTTGTATCCGAACGTTTTACAGCACGATATGGCTCTTCGCAAGGAATTTCTTTCGCAGTCATAATGCCTCAAAGACAGGTCGCAAGCTGTATTCAGGCAATGAGGGGGAGTCTTGACGACATACTTAAGAAAAAGGTTGTTAAAGCTCCATCTGAAGATAATGGTGACATAATCGATCCCTCAGCAGATATTGATTCACCCTGGAAGTTAGAAGATAGAGAAGTTTCAGCTCTTCAAAAGCTTAAGGGATGTGCCAGCAGAGTAGGTGAGACGGACACGAAATTTGATAAATTTCTAGAGGCATTGCGTAAACTAGAAAAAGATGACAGGGAGTCAAAGATAATAGTATTTGCATTCTTCAAAAAGACCTTGGAATACTTGAGAAAACGCTTAGAAGCTACGGAGTACCGAGGTAAAGTAGCTTTGATGCATGGCGACATTCCTACCAAAGACAGACAAAAGGTTATTAGAAGGTTCCGTGAAACAAACGAAATAAAAATCTTATTATCTTCCGAAGTAGGCGGTGAGGGTTTAGATTTTGAATTTTGTAACGTAATCTTCAATTATGATTTACCTTGGAACCCGATGAGAGTAGAGCAACGAATTGGTAGGCTTGACCGTTACGGGCAACGCCATGAGAAAATACTTATTTATAATTTCTCCATGGTTGGAACAATAGATGATGAAATTCTAAACCGTTTGTACGCTAGAATAAATGTTTTTGAAAGGTTCATTGGAGACTTAGACGCTATTTTAGGAGAACAGATAGCAGAGTTGACAAAGGACATATTTAATACAAAGCTGACTCGTGCGCAGAAGATTCAAAAGATTGAAAAAGTTGCTGAGAACATGGAAAGGAGACAGAAGGAGTTAGAAGAGTTTGAAATAGAATGCCAAAAATTTATCGGTCAAGATGAGTATTTCAATCAAGAGGTTACAAGAATTTTAGAAACAAAGCGTTTCATAACTTCAGACGAGGTTTTGTTTCTCCTCAGAACGTTCCTCAAAAGAAATTATCCCAAGACTACGCTACTTCCTCCAAAGAGCGGTAGGGCTAATATCTATGTTCTGAAACCGGCTGAGGATTTTCGCAGATTTGTTAGATTGCACTCTTCCTCAACTGAGAACATAAGAGAACTAGAAAGGAAACTATCTTTTGATGGTGGAGTCCCAGTGACTTTTAATGATCAGGAAGCCTGTAGAGATGAATCCTTAGAATTCATTACCATCCATCACCCAATAATGAAGGCGATAAAACGATATTATGACGAAAATAAACAAAAGGTCTATAGTACAGCACAATTCCGCTTAAGAGGAAAGAGTGACTATCAAGGGAAATTTCTCTTTTTCATATATTTGCTAGAAAAAACCGCGTTAAAGAAAGACCTTATCTTGATACCGACTCTCGTTAATTTAGAGAATAGTAAGGTCCACATAGTGGATGAACTTTGTGATTGGTTCTTGGGTGAGATTGTAAAGGCAGAGCCCATTGATAAAAATCTTGCGGCTTACGATGATAACCACTTCGAAACAGTCTCCAAAGAAGCAAGGGAATATCTGGAAATGATCCGAGAAGAAGAAGAACAAAAACTGAGACGAACCAATGACACACTGGTAAATAACCAGATTGAAAGTGTTAAACAGGCAGCAGCACTTAAAATAAAAAAGGCGGAGGAAATTATTAGAAAACTTAGGAGCCAAGGTAAGACCGATGATGACCAAATAATGAGAATTCCCAAAGGAAGGATTCGAAACCTTGAAATTTCTATGGAAGAGAGAGTAAAGAGCTTAGAGCAGAAACGGGGCGTTTCGGTAGGTTTTAATCTTATTGCCGGAGGCGTAGTGGAAATTGAGAGAGCGTAAATTGAGTATGAGTGAGAAACCTCTCAAGCAAAACACTTTCCCCCTTGTGCTTGCCCTTCTGCATGGCAAAAGTCCCGATTTTCCCCTGTTCAGGGAGGAACTCTCTTTCAAGGGTTAATGGATACGGAATACCCGAACTCAGCTAAATGAAGTTCAATGAAGGTACAACAAGTGACCCACTTCTGTATGGGGATTGAACAAATGGGCGGTTTGTTCACTCGTCTACACATTGGATGTCCCTTTACGAATGAAGCCAACAAACGAAGCCGTCTAGTTATCAAAACAGCACTCGGCACTCGATGCCCTGTTTTGCAAAGGCAGAGGCAAGTTCCTTACCTTTTGAGGCGAAAAAGCCATCGCTCATGGTGCTTTCCAAATTATGTTTCCTATAGACCCAATCGCCATAATGGTAGTTCATTCTGTCGACCAATACGTAATCCACCTTGCCGCTGAGCTCAGCGGCAAGTTCCTCCGCACCGGGAAGCATTGGTGCAATCATCGCGTAGGTTCTAATGCCTGCAAGATGTAGCTCCTCGAGCGCTTTGATTCTTTCCTTAATTGATGGCGCGCCAAGTTCAAATAGCTGTCTCACACCTTCATCTCCAGTGGTAACCGTTAGCCCAATTTCAATCTTGTTGGCTTCTTTAAATAGCTCCACATCACGTAAAACAAGTGCGGATTTCGTCTGGATTGTGATCGGCTGTAAATGCTAGGATAAAAAGCACCCACCCCTGAAGGTAAAGTGATGGTTGAAAAGACACCCACCAGACCAGGGGAATCCGGTATGCTGGAAGGAAAACCAGTTACCGGAGGAAACAGGTGCTTAAAGTGGACCAGAAAGAGCAGATTCGCAGGGCCTTCTTCATCGAAGGCAAGAGTATACGCCAGATTGCCCGGGAGCGGCACCATGACCGGCGCACGGTCCGGGCGGCCATCCGGGATGCAGGTCCTTCCCGCTACAAGCTTACCGAACCAAGGTCCAGGCCGGTGCTCGGCCCGTACGTAGCCATCATAGACGAGTGTCTTGCCAAGGACCAGCTCAGTCCTCCCAAGCAGCATCACACCAGCCGGCGCATCTACCACCGGCTTGTCGAGGAGCATGGCTATACCGGGGGTGAGTCCACCGTCAGGGATTACGTGCGCAAGCACCGTGCCCGGCAGCGTCCGGTCTTCATCCCGCTGGCCTACGAGCCCGGCGAAGATGCCCAGGTAGACTTCGGCGAAGCCATGGTGATCATGAAGGGCCGACCCCTCACCGTCCAGCTCTTCGTCGGGCGGCTGTGCTTCTCCAAGATACCGTTTCTGACGGCTTCCCCCAACCAGCAGCAGGAAGCCCTGTTCGAAGGACATGATAAGGCCTTTGATTTCTTCGGTGGTGTCCCCCACACCGTCTGGTACGACCGGATGTCGCAGGCGGTGAAAAAAGCCCTGCCGGGACACCGACCCGAGGAGCAGGAGGCCTTTATCGCTTTCCGGAGCCACTATCTCTTCGAGAGTCGGTTCTGCAATCCGCGGGAGGCCCATGAGAAGGGGCTGGTGGAAAATCTGGTGGGGTACTCCCGCCGCAACTACATGGTCCCGGTGCCAGAGGTGGACTCCTTCCAGGAGCTCAACGACCTGCTCCGACGGCGATGCCTGGCAGAAGCCGGAAGACGCCTGCGCGGTGAGACCCAGACCATAGGCAAGCTCTGGGAGCAGGAGCGACCGCACCTGCTCCCGCTGCCGGTGCATCCCTTTCCCTGCTGCCGCACCGTGCCTGTCCGTCCCAATCGGCTCAGCATGGTGACCTTCCAGACCAACCGCTACAGCGTGCCGGTGGAGCATGCCAGCGGTGTACTGCTCCTTCGGGCCTTTGTCGACCGGGTGGAGATTACCGATGGTACTAGGATGGTGGCCATCCACGAGAGGTGCTACGGACGCGAGCAGGACATCCTCGACGTATTCCATTACCTACCTCTGCTCAAACAGCGTCCCGGCGCTTTCGACCACGCCAAACCGCTCAAGATGTGGAAGCGTCCGGCCGTCCTGGACCGCTACCTGGCACGGCTGCGGGAGCGGCTTTCCTACCGGGCAGCGACGATGGAATTTCTCCGGGTCGTGGAGCTCTGTGTCACCCACTCCCTGGACGAGGTGGCCGTGGCGGTGGAGCAAGCCATGACATTGGGGAGCCTGGGTGCCGGGACGGTAGCCTACCTGCTGCGGGCCAACCGGACACCAAGGGAACCGGCGGCGGTGTTGGCCTCGGCCCCGGCGTGTCCCGCTGTCCAGTTCCGTGACCTGAGCCAGTATGACTGTTTTATCAGGAGGTAATGACTTAAATGGCCAATGACATGCTTATCCAGCACCAACTGAAACGTCTCAGGCTGCCCACCATGGGCCGCCAGTACCAGAAGCTGGCTCAGGAAGCCGCCAGGGATAACCGCCCCTACGAGGACTTTCTACTGAGCCTGCTGGAGGCTGAGGTAGCCCAGCGGGAAGAGAATACTCGCAAGCGCCTCATCGCCCAGGCCCGTTTCCCCTATCTCAGGACTTTGGACCAGTTTGATTTCTCCATCATCCCTTCCGTAAACAAGGCCGGCGTATTGGAACTGGCTAAAGGGGAATACCTGGCGAAAAACGAAAATGTCGTGCTGATCGGCAACATGGGTACCGGTAAGACTCACACCGCCGTCGCCCTGGGGTTGATGGCTTGCCAGCTGGGGAAGAAAGTGCGTTTCTACACCGCCACCGGTCTGGTCAATGAGCTTCTCGAGGCCCAGGACCAGCATACCTTGGGTAAGCGCTTGGCCTATCTGGCAAGGCTGGACCTGCTTATCGTGGACGAGGTGGGCTTTGTACCTTTTACGCCGGAAGGTGCCCGGCTGCTCTTTCAGACGTTTTCCGAGCGCTACTTAAAGGGAAGCTTGCTGATCACCTCGAACCTGGAGTTTAGCCGCTGGCTGGAGGTCTTCTGTGATGAGCGACTGACCGGAGCGCTCCTCGACCGCCTGACCCACCACTGCCATGTGCTGGAATTCAACGGTGACAGCTATCGCTTCAAGGAGAGCCTGCGCCAGAAGGAAGGAATGCTATAAGTTGATTATCGCAAGTGCTTCAGGGCCCGGTCTATAGCCTCCACGTCGAAGGCCTCCGGGTCGAATTTGCCTCCCACCCACTCCATCAACATATCGTGGTCCTCGTGCTCAGAGTCTGAGAGCGCCTCCAGCAAGTGGTAATACCCGCTGACACCGCCGCAGTCTTCCGGGGGGCAAGCCCTGGCCCCGTCAATGCAGCCAAGCTTTTCCTCACCCTCCCCCTCCACCGTGCCCAGCAGCGTAATGTCGTGCCGCCAGCTATCGCCCAGGTCATACTCGTACAGTAAGGACGTCCTTCCTTCTGTGAATATCTTGTCCAGCCTCATCCCGCGGTAGTCTTTGACCTCGAAGTCCCACTCGAAATCGCCCTCTCCGTACGGCTTGCCGTCGATCTCGAACAGATGGAGATGGGAATTTGTCCATCCTATAGCCCTCTGTAATACCTTGTGAAGCCTCGGCAGGCTCGTCCGGGATGGTACCCGGAGCACCCGCCAGATCGGCGGCTCGATATCCCGCAACTGGACTCTAATCTCGTAAAGCAATTTACCACCCTCAATCCCTTGTCAGTAGCCCCATTTTACACTACCGATGAATGCTGGGAAAGGTGGGTGTCTTTTCAACCATCACAGTGGGTGCATTTTCGCTTGACATTCACAATCGGCCAATCATATCGAACCAATATCTCAAGGCACTTTTTTGTCAGTTCGTATGCTCTCTCCAGCGGTTGATAGGGATCGCACACTCCGCTTACCCACACCCTACCGGGCGGCATTTTTTCTATCTCGCGCTGCAGCAGATGTGCGGCATTAATCTTAACATCAACAAATTCACCCCACGGTTCTTTATGTCCGGTGAACCTCTTCATAAAGCGAGCATAGCAATAGGCGCAACCGTGCTGGCATCCAATGTAAGGATTGACCACATAGTCAAAGACCTTTGATTTGGACAAAATGCTTCTCGCGTAGATTTCTCTGACAATCATAGGAGGACTAGCTCACCGATTATAATGATACCCATAGATGATTTTACCATCTGCGAAGTTCGACTACACATTAGTCCAGAATGTGTAGTGTATAACAAGAAAGGCTGGATATCTGTGAATAGATATCCAGCCTTCGTTAATCCCGATTACCACAGTATCGGCTTTAGCTCTTTCCTATCCTGAACATCTTAGTCCCACATACCGGGCAGATGCCCTGAGTGGCCGGCTTTCCATTCTTCATGGTTACCGCCTTGGCATCCTTCATTTCTCTCTTGGTTCGACATTTCATACAGTATGCTTGCATTTATTTACCTCCTTTTCGATATGAACGATAAACCGTCCGGTCTGGTAATGTCAATAGCTAGTAGAAAGACCGTTTTCCCGATCCTTCTTTATCGGACAATACTACAATCCCAAACGTCAATCTTCTCTCGTCCTGGCCAAAAAGCGAGCGATATTCTTTGCATCGTTTCTTTGCACTTCTTCTATAGGTTCTCCGGGAGCCAGCTCCTCGAAAGCCTTATCTCTCAGTTTTTCCATTAGGCAGTCAAACATTTGTAGTTCTTCCTCGGAGAAACACGACATAAGCCTTTTCATTACCTCCCAGCCTGGCTTTGTGGCTTGGTCGAAGATTTCTTGCCCTCTTGGGGTGATAACTAGTCTCAATGACCTGCGATCCCGCAGATTCCTTACTCTCTTGACCAAGTCATCCTTTTCCATACGGTCGATTATCAGGGTGATACTGTTGGAGTTCCGATCAAGCCAGCGTGCCACATCGGTCGGTGTTACCGGGTCACTAATGTATTTGATCGCCATCAGAACCTTATATTGTTGAAGAGTGATGCCTACCTTGGCAAACGCTGCCTCCTCGCACTTAGACACCGAGATATAAGTTTGACGCAAGAGGATCCACGCCTTAAGTGTTGGGTCACTTAGTACAAACTTAACTGACATTATCTCTCCTAACATGATAGTTCTTTATCGCTTTATTCATAGACGCATTTTATCATACTAAAGTACCAAACTGAAAATAAGCCTTACTTACCACTTCGGGTGAGGATTGAACGCCTAAATTCACAGCTTACTATAGTCCATAGATTATAATGAAGTATTAGCTTGACAAGAAGGAGGTTTTATGGTCATTACCAGCAATAAATCTTTCTCTAATCTAGGAGATAATAGTAGTCAAACCAGGGTACAGATATGGTTTCGTGCTCCCAAGATATGGAATGACTTCCTGGAAGAAAAGGTAGCCAAAGAATATTGCAGTAAATCCGAGCTTCTGAGACATGCCTTCAGGTTGGCTTATGGGGCTGAACTGAAGGAATTCCGGGTAAATCCAAAAGTACGAGCTGAGGGAGACCAGGGCGGTTCCTCCGCTGATAGGGGAGGGAACCCGATCGAGACATTGCTTCCGCAGGGCAACTCCTTTACTCCGGTCCCCTATAGTATTGACAGCGACTCTTGGATTGAGAGTATGGCTGCTTTTGTAGCAAATAAGCGTTCTTCTCAGACCCGCCGCGTCTACCGCCTAGTACTGAACCAATTCTTCGCTTTCGTGGCAAAGCATCCCGGCGATGTCAAGCAAAGTGACGTAATCAGGTACCGTCACCACCTCGAACAACTGGAAAGAGCGCCCTCAACCGTCAGACAGCACCTGTCCGCCATCTCGGGATACTATGCCTTCTGCGTCTCCCGGGGCCTAACCCTTTACAACCCCGTAAAGGGCGTTAGCCAGCCATCAGTCAGCGCCTATTCTACCGCTACCTGGCTAAGCAAAGACCAGGCGAAGACTCTACTTTCTCAGCCTGATCGTTGCACAGTGAAGGGCAAGAGAGATTACGCTATTATCGTCACTTTACTTTTAACCGGCCTTCGCCGCAGGGAACTGGCAAATATTAGAAGAGGCGATATACAGGAAAGGGGCGAGAAGCTCTATCTAGTCTATATCTGTAAGGGCGGGACGAAGATAGTGCGTGACATCCCCAGAAGGTGCTGGGAGGCAGTAGAGGATTATCTTGTCACCAGTAACCGGGAGATGACGGATGATTCTCCCCTTTTCATAGCTGTTACCAATGCCGGAGAGAGGCTTAGACGTTATTATGGCAAGAATGGCCACAACGGGCATCATCCAATAACCCCGGAGGCGATACGGCAGATGATAGCCTATTATTCTCGCCATGCCTTTGGAGGAGAGGTCAAGGTGAGCCCTCATACCTTGCGGCACACGGCGGGTACCCTTCTGCGAAAAAGCGGACGTACCATCGAGGAAGTCCAAAGCTTTCTGAAACACAAAAGAGTAGACACTACGATAAGATACCTGCATATAGTAGAGAGTGATGACTCGGAGTTCGGGGAATACATCGCAAAAATGCTAGACCTCTAAGCACTTTGCGTTAATCCGCATTAGCGCAAGTATCACTGAAGGCTAGAGAGTTATAGCGATAAATAGTGATGTTTAGGTATAAGAAGCATTCAAAAATGAATAAGAGTTAGAATAATCCCATAATGTGAGGTGAGCCTTTTGAGTCTGGAATCACAGATAAAACCAGGAAAAATACAAAAAGGGGTTGACAAAGGTTGACAAAGGTACTAACATTCCCGTATAACTAACTTATAGATGAATGGTTCATATATGAGTTTCTTTGTATGTTTTGAAGCTGGGCTACTATGGATAATGCGGATTAACACAAGTAACTTTTACTTCTGGAAGGATTCGTGGGGGCAGGGAAGATTGATAAGCATGTCTGATGAAGAATTGTGGGAACTTGCCAAAGGGACTGCGGTTCCACCTGGTAGGCAAGTTGATTTGGCCTACCAGGATCATAAACGAGAGGTAGAAAAACTCACGGCAACAACCAGTGAGTGGATGGACGATTTGCTGATAGAGCAGCCTATGATAAGTAATAAAAAGGGGCAAGATAAAATCCTCATTATTGTGGGTGAGTTTACTTTGAATAGTGATCTCACCTCAATTTTTTCTGAGGGAGGCTTCTCAGTAGCCTGTATCTCCTACTACCCCGAAGCCCTGCTCAAATTATGTGAGTTCAAGCCTGACATAGTTATTCTGGATGAAGCATTGCCAGGATGGGGTGGTATTGAGGCATGCGCGGAGTTACACAGTATATTTAGCGTTCCGGTTATTTTGCTGGGTGAAGATTCCATCGGTGAGACATGGGCCAGGGCAGTGGAAGCAGGAGCTGAATTTTACCTCAGGAAACCTTTTAGTTGCGATGAGTCATTAGTAGCTAGGGTGAGGGCTATCCTTCGGCGATACAAAGGGAGGCGCGAAATGATTGAAAAAAGAAAGCAGTGAAATTACATAAGCGATATGGGCCATTCAAGTATCCCATAAATAAGGAGGAGGTGATGTCTATGTGAGAAGGTTAAAGGTTAATCAGCAAAGTGGAAATTCATTTTAGGAGGGATATAAACAATAATGAAAGGGAAATTTAGTTTAATCTGGCGAGTGGTTATCGCCATGGTGATGGTCTTAAGCCTCAGTTTGGTGATGGCGGCGCCGGTAGGGGCTAATGTTAGCCCGCCGGAGGTTACTCTAAACGACTACTCGCCGACCACCGCGGCAATCTATACCATCGAGTTCACCACTACCGAAGGCCTGGCAATCGGTGATGGTATCGTCATTGAGTTCCCCACGGGCACTGCGGGTCTAGATGATATAGACACAAATAACACTGTAACCGTGAGCCCAGGCACTTTTACTGAAGCTGTCACCAATGAAGGCGACCGCCTCAGCATAACCCTGGACGCCGTTCTCGAAGCCGGCGATATAACGGTAGTAGTTGGTGATGAATCGCATAAAGTCATCAACCCTGCTGACGGCGACTATACCTTGGATGTGTACACCAGCGAGGAGCCGACGGCGGTAACCTCAGCGGAGTATATGATCAGTAAAGCGCTGGCCGTTGGAAACCCCACTCCTACCCCAGACACCGTGGACACGGCAGCAAACTATGCCATCCCCTTTACTACTTCGGCAGACATGGTGAGGAACGATTACATTGTTATCGAGTTCCCGGTGGATACCGACATCTCAGCCGTAGAGACGGCCGATGTCACTATCGCTGGGGTGTCAAGTCCTGCCGTTAAGAGTGCGACTCCAGTCGGACAGGTGCTGACCGTAACCCTGGATGGCACCCTTGACCTCGGCGAAACAACGGTAACAATTGCTAACACCAGTATCATCAACCCGACCACTGTCGCCAATAACTGGATACTGACCGTTTACGACTCCTATCGTGACCGGATACCGGCTGAGTCGGGCGCATACAGCACTACAGCGGCGGCAGCTACCACCATCAGCAAGTTGGTAATCACGGTCGTGGATTCCTACATATCCAATGACACCGTGTCCGACCTGATGACGGTTGAGGCGCAAGACCAGTATGGGAATGCAACCGTAGTCGGTGGTAGTGGCACGACAGTTCTTCTCAGCGCCGACCCGAGCGGCGGTTCTTTCTATGACAACAATAGTACCCCGCTGTCTGAAGATAAGGTAACGATTGCCCACGACTCCTCCTCGGCGACCTTCAAGTTCTCAAGCGCCACCGCCGGAACCTACACTATCACCGCTAGCGAAGATCCAGCGGCGACTCCCGATTGGACTGACGGCACGGCCGATGTCTTGGTTAACCCCAAGCTCGAGTTGTGGGGTGGCGGAAGCTGCAGAGACGAGTACAACACCTTCGCTGCTGCTATAACTGATGCTCTGCCCTATGACACGATAAAGGTTGCTCCCAGCACCTATGACGGGGGCATTACCGTCAGCAAGCCTTACCTCACCATTGAGTCAACCGGCACAGCCGCGGAAACCATCATTGATGGTTTGGATACCAACGCCGGTATCCTCATTTCTGCCGCTGGTGTAACCGTTGACGGCTTTACGGTGAAGGATGCTGCTTCTTATGCCATCCAAGTAACGGGTGCCAATGCAACCGTAGTAAACAACGTAATGACAGCAGCTGAAGGCTACCCATGGGGCATACAGATTGACACCGCCGGTGCTGCCGGAGCAGAGGTGTCGGGCAATGAACTTGATATATTCAGCACTGTGCTTGTCAGGAACGTTTCGGGCGTCACGTTGTCGGATAACATCTTTGGTGCCGGCATCAATCTTGAGAACGCTAACAATATTGAGATTACCGGCAACGACCTGACCGGTAGTGAGTACGTTGGTATTCGCTTCCAGGGCGGTAGTGGTTTTGAAAACATCCTGATTGAGGACAATACCATTTCCGGGATTACAGCGAGTGAGAATCCCTTGGACGCAGGTATCGGGTTCTTCGGTTCCTACACTGTCACCGGCCTTCAAATCATCTACAACGACATAACCGATAACGAAGGTCCTGGCATTGTAATACCAGCCACCGTTACCCTTACCACTCCTAAGATCATGTACAACGACATATCCGGCAACGGTGGCTATGGCATAGATGCAGCTGTAGATGTCGCTTACAACTGGTGGGGTAGCCCTGCTGGACCTGGCGATGCCGTCAGCGCTGCTATTACTACTTACAGCCCGTGGCTGGCGGTCAGCCAGTCGGTCTGTGTACCGGCGGCCAGCCCCCGGTATGTCACCGAAGTAGAGCTGGCCAATACTGCCAGTCACTCCGGCGGCACTTGGAGTGGCGGCTGGAACACCTTCTCCACGCCCATCTGGCTGCATCAGGATGGCGATACTTGGGGTGAGATAAAGACTCTGGCTAGCATCACCGCTGATGATGTTGGTTCCGTCTACGGCTGGGATGGAACGACTTGGACGACTCCCACCGAGGACACCGTGCTTTATCCACTTGATGCCATATTCGTCCAGTTGAAGACAGCACAGCACTTGCCAATCCTTTGGGGTACTCAGTTGCTGCCAGCACCGACCAAGAGCATGCACGCTGCTGCTGGCTCATACATCGGCTGGGAGCTTGTCGGGGTGGCTTACGACCCGACAGCGTCAACCCAAGCAAGTGCTGACGCGATTCTCTCTATCACTGGCAACTGTAGTCAGACAATTGATCCCATCGGCGGTGCGGTTGATCCGACAAACTTGAATGTCGGCGCCGGCTACTGGGTGTTCATGACTTCTGATGCTACCTTGGCTGGTTACACCATTACGCCACAGACATTCGTCTCGGTCACGCCCTCTTAACCAGACCAAGTGAGTTGAGAGGTGAGGAAAAGTAGGGGGGGGATTACTTCCCACCCCCTATCTAGCTAAATAACTTCTGAAGGGAAGGAGGAGAGGAATATTGTGAAAAATGTTAAGAAAAGACTCAAGTTTGTCCTGTTCCCAGCCTTAGTGCTGTTACTTCTCCTGCTGGCTGTGCCGGTATCAGCAGCAGCGCCACCGGGACTGCCCCACAGTTTTGCGGGTACAGTAAAGATAGGCGCGGTTGACGCTCCCATTGATACGGTAATCAGCGCCCGGTATGACGGCGTTGAGTATGGCAGCGTTACCACCACAGTGGTTGGGGAATATGAGCTGCCGGTTTGGGGCTTGACAAACGGCGACACGATTCAGTTCTTCGTTGATGAGACGGATACCACTCAAACCTGGGACTTTGAGTCCGGTGCCACTACCGAGGACTTCGATTTGGTAGCACCGATAGTTGACACTACTCCGCCAACGGTAACTATCACCGAGTTTACCCCTGACCCGACTAACAATAACACCCCAACCTTCACCGGCACAGCCACGGATACCGAGAGCAATATCAGCTCGGTGGAGTATAAGGTTGATAGTGGGGACTGGACAGCAGCCGATGCCAGTGATGGCGCCTTTGACGAGCTCAGCGAGGACTACACCTTTACCACCGCTGAGCTAGAAGACGGGGCGCATACGGTGTATGTCAGGGCTACTGACGCTACCACCAATACCACCGCAGAGGCAGACTACGACAGTGATGAGTTCACGGTCGATACCGTAGCGCCGACAGCCACCGTCTTGCCTGGGGTTGACGCCACTGATGTAGCGGTGGACGCTGTGGTAACGGCTACTTTTGATGAGGACGTCCTAGAAGGGGCCTTGGGTGATATTACCATCACCACCGACACCACCGAGGTAACCGGTGTTTTGGCAACCTTAAATGCCAATACCATCACTATTGACCATGACGCCTTTGACTTGGACACCAGCTACACGGTAACTATCCCGGCTGAGGCAGTTGAGGACTTGGCTGGTAATCTCAGTACTGAGATTACTTGGAGTTTCACCACTACTGCCATAACCTTCACCATCACCGCCACAGCCGGTGATAATGGCTCAATCGAGCCCTCGGGCGAAGTGCCGGTTAGCTCTGGCGCTGATAAGACTTTTACCATCATCCCTGATACCGGCTACGAGGTAGCCGATGTCCTGGTTGATAGCGTATCGGTTGGTGCGGTCACCAGCTATACCTTTGAGAGTGTAGCTGCCGATGCTACCATCAGTGCTACCTTCGCCCTCCAGACCTTCACCATCACCGCCACAGCCGGTGATAATGGCTCAATCGAGCCCTCAGGTGAGGTGGTGGTTGACTATGGCACTGACAAGACGTTTACCATCACTGCCGATACCGGCTACGAGGTAGCCGATGTCTTGGTTAATGGCACATCGGCTGGTAAGGTCACCAGCTATACCTTTGAGAGTGTAGCTGCCGATGCTACCATCAGTGCTACCTTCGCCTTGCCTGGCGCAACCTATAGCCTGACAGTGGATAGCACTGCCGGCGGCTCGGTAACCGCTCCCGGTGAGGGCACTTACAGCTACGACGCTGGAACGATGGTTGACCTTTCGGCAGTAGCCGGGGATGGCTACCAGTTTGATAACTGGACCGGCGATATCAGCGATATAGCCGATGTCAATGCCGCCTCAACCACCATCACCATGAATGGCGACTACTCCATCACCGCCAACTTCATAGCTGACCTGGGTGACCTGATTGGTGACACTGAATCCGGCGGTACCGTGACGCTAGGAAGCAGAACATACAGCGGGGATGTAATCATTAACAAACCGATAACCATCACTGGTACCACAGGGACGATTATCAGAGGCGGCATCCGCATCAATCCGCTGGAAGGCAGCAATGTCACTATCGAGTACCTGACCATCACCGATTACACCGACTACGGTATCTGGATTGAAGAGGTAAAGGCTAACGATGTCTTCATCATCCGCAACAACGTGATCCAGGGTGTGGCGGGAAGCCTAGTCGGGATACAGGTGGATAAGGTCGTTAGTGGCGGCACTGGGAGCCTGACCATCGAGAGGAACTCCATCAAAGACAACCAGACTGCTGGTATCAAGCTGGAGGCGCTGGTAGAGGCGGCTACTATTCGATTTAATGATCTCACCAATAACACTGCTGCCGGACTGCAGGTAGCTCCTGGTGGCAGCGCCGATGCTGGAGGAAACTGGTGGGGTGATATCAGCGGACCGAAAGAGCAAAACTGGAATCCAGGTGGCACTGGCAACACGGTAGTTGGCAGTGCAGCCTATGAGCCGTGGCTTACCAGGACATTCCAGACAGCACTCAACGACAACATTGCCTACTTTGGCTTCGCCATGGTTCACCTGAACACCGGCTGGAATGTTATCTCCACACCCATAGCCCTTGACCCTGATGCCGATACTTGGGGAGACTATGTAGCTCTGGGTGACGGGCTGGCCATAGACACTGGGGCTACTACTTACTACTTTGATGCTGCAAACCAGGTTTATGGGCAAGTGCTTGGCACCTACCCGCTCAGACCATGTGATGCCATCTATGTCAAGATGGCTTCGGCTGACATCGCACCAATACTTTACAGTCCAAATGTCTCTGTGCCATCCAAGCAACTATACGCTGGCTGGAACCTGGTCGGACCTGCCTACCTCGATTATCCCGGCGGCTTGAAGGCTAACGAAGCCCTGGTAAGTGTTGAGGAGGTTAGCAGTGGGCTAACCGGATACAAGGTTGTGGTCAGTCCACCAGTGAACCAGACTGGCTGGATTTACACCGGTGGTGCTATTGCTGACTGGGATGGTCAGGGTACACCACCCAATAGCTGGATGTTTAGGACTCACGGCTACTGGGTGTTTATGCTGAATGACGGCACACTAGCCGGCTTTACCTTCACGCCGATGTCACTGCCCCAGTAAATACTAAAAAGGGGGGTCTGGGAGACCCAGACCCCCCTTTTAGGAGATAAGCTATGAGAAAAGCTATGAGAAAAGCAGCTATCTTTATAGTTGCGGCTTTGCTGTTAATGGTTGGTGCCACACCGGTATATGCTAATGGCGTACCGCCCCTGCCCCACGCCTTCTATGGTGATGTAACTATAAACGGCAGCCCGGCACCGATTGGAACTACCGTTGAAGCTAGAGGTACGGGCGTTCTCACTGGCATTGAGGGTAACCCAATCACTACCACTGAGCCAGGTAAGTATGGCAGTGCCAACTCTTCGCAGCCCAGGCTCATTGTCCAGGGCGATATTCTTGATGGAGCCGTTATTACCTTCTATGTAAACGGTGTATCTACTGAACAAACTACTGAATGGCATAGTGGTTACACCACAGAGCTAGACCTGGCAGTGGCTATAGCCGCACCGCCTGGGGGAGGCGGTGGAGGTGGGGGAGGAGCAGCTGATACCACACCTCCCACAATCTCAGGTATATCAGTTTCCGGTATCACTGAAACCAGCGCCGATATTAGCTGGAAGACAAATGAGAAGAGCGACACTCAGGTAGAATACTGGTCCAGCCCGAGCAAGCTATCGCCCCTTGACGAGACAATGCTTATTAGTCACCTCGTCCACCTCACCGACCTGACGCCGGGTACTACCTATCACTATAAGATCATGTCAAGAGATGCCTCTGATAATCTGTCGGTATCCGATGAGAATACCTTTACCACTCTGCCAGGACCAGTTCAGAACGACCTCACCATCTCCAGCACCGCTGGCGGTAAAGTAACCACGCCCGGTGAGGGGACTTTCAGCTATGATGCCGGGGCGGTGGTCAACCTGGTGGCGGAGCCCGATCAAGGCTATCGGTTCGTCAACTGGACTGGTGATGTTGCCATCATAGCCGATGTCAGCGCCGCCTCAACCACCATCACCATGGACGGCGACTACTCCATCACCGCCAACTTTGAGGCGATACCCTATGGCCTCACCATCTCCAGCACCGCTGGCGGTAAAGTAACCACGCCCGGTGAGGGGACTTTCAGCTATGATGCCGGGGCGGTGGACCTGGTGGCGGAGCCCGATCAAGGCTATCGGTTCGTCAACTGGACCGGTGATGTTGCCACCATAGCCGATGTCAGCGCCACCTCAACCACCATCACCATGGACAGCGACTACTCCATCACCGCCAACTTTGAGGCGATACCGCCACCGAACTGGCCTCTTATTGGCGGAATTATAGCCGGGGTGATAGTACTGGGGTTGCTCATTTTCTTCCTGGTTAGAAGAAGGGCTACTTAAGCCTAAAGTATAGGAGGGGAGGGCATCTACGGGTGACCTCCCCTTTTGGTTACCATAATGGATAGCTCAAATCGGGAAAGGAGGCGGGTAAGCTCATGAATAAGGTCGTGATAGCTGTCGTCAGCCTCATTCTGGCTGTGGTAGCAGGACTGGCTTATGCTTCCATGGCCTGCTCAGCAGGGGCACCTACGCCAGCACCTGAACCTGTTTCAGTAACGGACGCCGTTGGTGAAGAGGTAACCTTAGAGGCCTACATCATACCGGCAATAGAGTTTACGGTTGACCCCGGCAGCATAGATTTCCACACAGGCGGGCCGCACACGGTAACCATAACCAACACCGGCGCATGGGACTTGTCAGTTGCCTGCCGCGTTACCGGTCTCTATGGGGACGGACTCAAGCTGGATGGTGAACCGTGGAGTTCGTTTAATGCCACTATCAAAAGGGACGGCCATCAAGAGATTGATGTCGTGCTGACTGTTTCTGAGAGTTACCCCGGGGTTGGTGAGAGTGGGACGATAATTTTTTGGGCGGCGGAAGCACGCTAAACAAATGTGGCGGGCTCTTTCAGGGGAAACAACGGCTCAAGATAGAGAGGTTAGGGAATGGTAGTCCAAACTAGGCTAGATACTATGCATCAGATGAGACAATCGGGGGCTACCCTCGACCAGGTGGGCAGGCGTTTCGGTATTACCCGGGAGGGGGCAAGGCGGCTATTGACCGAGCACTACGGCTCAACCAAAGTCCGGGAACTGCTGACAGCAACTGAGCTATGCCACTTGGCTGGTTGCACGTGGAAGTATATCGATAAGTTAAAACAGCGAGGCGTTATCCAGCCAGCTGAGGTGGTTGGCCGTGCGAGGACGCTGTGGAAGCCGCAAAGTGTTGCTACCGTCATTGAATATATTGACCACCACCGCTGCCTGGTGTGCCACTGGCCTGTACCCAGCAACCGCCAGGTCTACTGCTCACATGGGTGTTACCTTGAGGCTCGTCGGTATAAGAACCAGCCTGAGGAGGCCAGGAGGTGGCACAGAGAAAGGGTGAAGCGGTGGCGAGTTGAGCACCCGGAAAAAGCAAGGCAGCAGGCCAAAAATTCATCATCGGGGGGAAGCCGGAATGACTTTTAGAGATAAGGCAGTTAAGTTGAGAGAGAGTGGTTTTACTTATGCCGAAGTCGGACACGAATTGGGCATAAGTAAGCAGCGGGCGTGGGGAATTATCAATGAAAAACCGGAACAAAAACCTGTCCCCGACCCTAATGGCATGCTGACAGCACGCGAGATAGCTCGCTTCCTCAATGTGCACATTAACACGGTAAGGCGCTGGAGTAATCGGGGAATGCTAAAAACATATCGTATCGGCAACCGGGGCGACCGGAGATTCCGGCGGGAGGACGTGGCCGCTTTTCTCAAGGGAGGACAGGGAAATTGAGTAACGATCTAGGTAGAATGCTGAAACAGCAAAGGGTCATGGTGCCGCTGACGCTGCAGGAGCTGGCCCACGCTTCAGGTATCTCCCCGTCATACTTGGGCCGCATAGAGAGGGGGGAGCGTTTCCCCTCGGCCCATGTTCTACGGAGGATTGCCAGCCCCCTGGGCCTTACGGAGAGTGAGCTATTTATTTTAGCTGGCTACTTGGCGCCTCCTGCCACTAAAGCTGAGAGACCCAGTATTGAGCAATTGGACCCTTATGTGGCCACGGCGCTGTCACAGGAGCCGGTGGAAATACAGCGTGCTGCCGCTAATATTCTCAGCGTTTTAAAGAGCCTAGCTAAGGGGATCGGTCTGCGAGCATCTGACAAGAAAGCAGAAGGTGATGGCAATTAGGAAATAAAGGGGGTTATATCGTGGAAGAAGCACATAAAGGTCAAGCTTTAGCAACAGAGGTGAAGCGGGTGAAGGTAAAAACATATATGGTCGACCCGGTGTGTACCGTGTGTAACGGATATATTGATGTTCCTCCTCGTCGAAGGCTTCTGGACGTTCTTAATGGCGTCCCCCTTGGCGAGCTGCGTATAGACGAGGAGTTCCTGCCAGTCAACGAAGCCAGAATTGGTTCCTTAGGCGGAGGAAGCGAGGTTACAATCCAAAATGCCTACATTAACAAGGCTAAGATTCTGTTTGTAAAGGAAGTCGGGTGTGAGAAAACCAAGGGACTTGGCAGCGAGACTGCACCTAGACAATATCCCTATGATGTAGTCAAGCAATCTAAACCGGTAAAGCTCATCACTCCGCTCTTTTCCCTGACTGGCCATATGTACTACGTCGAAAACCAAGACCTACGGGATGTGCTGAACCGGACGCCGAGGTTCCTACCGCTAACAGATGTCAACATATGTCCCGCGGGAGGCGAGGATGAGTCCGGGATGAGCTTTGTAGCTGTGAATAAGGAACAAATCATCTTCATGCAAGAATTGTGAGGCTTGGCATGATGGGGGTAATTAGCAACGCGCTAGTAGTTGGAATGAGTGCTGCTTTGCTGTGGCACTTCTCCAATATCTGGCGTTACGGTCAGCACTTGATCCAGGAGCCAAACGTAATAATCTTAAGCCTGGAGACAGTGGTGTTGTTGCTTATCTTAGCCTTCGGTGTCTTCAGACTTGTGGTTGATTTCAGGAGGTAAATGTGGCGAGCTCTGCTAGGGGAAACAACGGCTCAAGATAGCGAATGTGTCTACAGGAAATACCCTGGGTTGATGAGGATGCTATAACTATGGTTGAGGATATACCAGAGCATGCTAATTTGCGTCACGGATGAGGAATAGACAAGGGTAATCTATTTAAGGAATTAGGAGAACCGTGGAGATTTTAACCCAGATCCTGAAGCTTGAGCACAGAGAAGCGGGACTACATCTTGAGGAAGATGACCACATCGTTTACCTGAAACGAGGGAATGAGGTTCTTGGCACATGGTCAGCAACCGGCGCCATTATGAGCTCAATCTGGGATGAAGCTGACAAATATTTAAAGGAGTGCCCAGCATAGTGGTTATAGCTATAGTCATGAAAAAGGAGGGCATACTAGATATCCGAAACATCCGCTTATTTTGTTAGCTAAGATATAAAAAAGGGGCCCGGGGAAAATCTCCCCAGACCCCTTCGCAAGTTATTATCAGGTAATTCTAGAATTCGAACAACGCCGGCTGTTCAGCCTCTTTCTGTGCTGCTATACCTTCTCTTTCTTGCCGTCGCTTGGCTCTATCCTTCTCTTGCCTTGCTTTAACCCTCTGCTGATAGAGCCACGATTTGAGCCTGTTCAGCTCTCCCATCCGGTAATCACTGAGAGACTCAACCCGGATATCATCAGGTACCTGGCTACCTTTATGCTTGGAATATGTCTTTGTTGAAACATAGAGGTATATCTGGCTCCAGTTGCTATCCATCGGCGCCGTCAGCCCCGCGGTATAGAGATATGCGCAGGCTTCAGCATCCGTTCCGGCTGGTTCCTCTCCCTTTGAGGCTTTGATATTTGTCTCCAGCCTCTCCAGGGTAATGGCCTCTTTGAGCCAATCGGGCAAGGTATCTCCCCATCCCCCAGGATAGACAATTATCGGGTCGGTAAAAGTGCCAACCAGGTCACTTATCATGGCATCTGCTGTTTTGGGCATAGTACCCCCCTTCCTTTCAATTTTTGGATATAGTTACCCCTGCAAAGTCTGCCATTTTTAGCTCACCAGTACCGGCTGCCGGCCATGGCCTGCTGACTTCTTCTCCGACTCTATCGCTTCGTCAGGTAAATCCCTGCGGACAGCTTCAATTGATGACTTGATGTAGTCTATCCGCTCGATATCAATAGCTAGTCGAGCAAGACGCTGGTCAAGATACTGGGGCAGGTTATCGATATTCCTGGCTTCATTGGCTACAATCTTTGCCTGCTCCAACGGCTCGGCAGCCTGATTGACGAACTCCTCGACCATGTCCATAGCCTCACTTACCCTTAGAGCACTCCATTTGATAGGCATAGTTACACCTCCTTCCCAAAGCTATTTGTGGTGAGAAATGAGCACCTGCTCCCTTTGGTCGTTATTCGTACTATGCACCTGTCCGATTGGACTTCCATTGAGTACGCAACCGCCGGTATTGTCCCTACCATCGTGCCTCTTGCACTGCCATCGGGTGTCGGCACTCCCTGCCCTTTTAACCAACAAAAAGGGGGTACTCCCACCCCCGCAATCGGGGCAGGAATACCCCCTGAAAATAGCAAAAAAGCGGGGTCATCCCCCGCTCTTTTGCGTTGGCTGTTTTCTGAGTTCAAGCGTTCAATTTCAGGCTATTAAGCTACGGCTACTGGCTCTTTTGCCTTGCTTCGCTTCCGCTTCGGCTTCTCGGCTTTAACAACCGCTTCCGCTTCGGCTACCGCCTCAGTTTTCTCGGCTTTCTCGGCTTCTGGCTTGGCGGTCTGTGTCTCCCCCTCTGGCTTCTGGCTATCGGCGGTCAACATCGGCATTACCACCAGTTGATAACCATCAACGGCAAAGAGGACTGGCGACTTACCATCGGTAACTTTGAAGTCCACCATACCCCCGCAAGCTCTCAAAGCCTCGGCAAGGTATGCGCCGTCAATTCTTACCTTGACTTCCCCACCCTCAATATCGGCTGGCATAGTAACTTCCCCTTTATCATCGGGGTTTGACATCACTATACCGCCGTTAAGGGATAGGTCTATCGGGTAAGACTTACTATCGGCTAGGACTTTCAGTGAGGCAATCGCCTTGCCCGCTTCAACAGTGTCAAGGTGAGCGGTTACATTCGCCTCGGTAGGTATCAGCTTCTCATAATCAGGGAAGCTACCATCAGCACCCCGCCACTTATACCGAGTTATCTCGGTATCAATGACAAGGCTTACTCCGTCAAGGCTTTCCCCGCTTGCCTCAAAGCTCAAGGCTACCCGATGCGCTTTCCGCAAGGCGTTGGCTATACCCCGCAGGTCATCACGAAGTATCAGGGCTTCACCCTCACCATCATAGTCCAGCGTTACCACCGCCAGTCTGAAGCCGTCAGCACTCACTATTGTGAGCTTACCCTCTTTAGCTCTAAATAGGACACACTGTAATACAGGTCTATTATCCTCTTTAGCGGTAAAGGGTAACACCCTGTTAAGGGCTTCCGATAGCTCCAGCCCGCCGATGTTCGGCTTGACTGTCCGGTTAGGGCTTATCCTGACTTCGCAAAGGGTCATCGGTGTTTTATCACCAATCCAAGCCAAGTCCTCAAGATAGCTGGTATTGCTTCCGCAGGCTACCTTAAGCCTCTTTTGTCCGTTAGTCTGCGTCTCGCTAGCACTATCGGAAGCCGGCACTATCTTGACGATATTTGAGCCGGCTAGAGCCTTGAGATAACCGAGTAAGCCTCTACGCCCAATGGTATAGTCCAGAAGCACAACCCTTTCGGATAATGCCCGACTCAAGGCGTTTACCAGCGTAGCCTTATGAGCTACAAATCCTGAGCCTGAACGCTTGCCCTCAATATTCAGTTGTTCTATTTGAACACCCCCTATTGGCTATCCGATAGTGGGCAAGGCTATCGGCTTCACCTGGTAGTAAGCTGCCACATAGCTGAGATACTCTAGCCTAGATGGTGCTTCCACTATATTAGTCTCCGAAAACGCTTAAAACCTTTCACCTAAAAAGCGGTTTTTGCTCTCTTTTTCTAAATCGGCATAGGTAAATCATCTCGGCATTAGTAAGGGCTTGACCGCTACTGAGCTTGTCGGCTATCAGTAACAGCCGTTGCGGGAAGCCTAGCAAGAAGGTTCGGGCATCCACCCAGGCGTCAAGGTCAAGAGCCTTGTCATCGGCTATCAACTCCCCAAGCTCGGTAGTATGCCCTTCACTGTCTATGATGGGCTTGTTTAGGCTCTCCAGCTTGATAGCTTTGGGACACTCGGTATAGAGGTCATTCTCTTTACACTTCTGCCTTTGTGCCTTGCTACAGTGTTTACAGTCCAGACCGGTATTATAGTTGTAGTGGCTAAACCAGTAGTCGGCTACAGTTCGGCTGGCTATGCGATACATCACGGCTTCGGTGAAGGGTTTGTGTCCGTTGTTACGCTCTACATCGGCAAGGGTCATTATTATCGTGTGGAGTATGTCCTCTTTGTCTTGAGGTTTCACCCTGTCGGTAAAGCGTGAGGCTATAGTATAGTAGGCTAACCATTTACCCTGTAGCTGGTCATAGCCGTTACCGTTACCATAGGCTTGCTTTCGCCTCTCGTTTGACCTAGACTTGATAGGGCGGGGCTTTGAAGTGGAGCTTTGACAGCTTGCGGGCTTATTGCACCACTGACAAACGCCCTGCCTCTCTTTTGGTGTCCAGACCTTACCGCAACGGCTACAATGACCTTGATGATTACCGTTATCGCCGTCTTGCGCTGCTGATACTGCTACGTTTGAACTCATACTTACCCCCTTTCAAGAGGGCAAGCGTTCAGGTCAGGGTTCCGGTATATTCAATTGTTAAAGTGCTAGTCATATCATCCAACAAAAGGAACGAATGTTCATTAATAGAATGAACCTATATTTACGGGATTTTTTATTTATGGATAAAACCGCCTTCAAGATTAGAATAGTCTCGGATTAAACAATTCGTGGTAAGGCTTCCGAGGGGCTAAAGCCTCTACAGTCGCTACAGCCCCTCTCAAGAGGGCAGGGCGCTGCACTTTTGGTTACCAGGCTGGGGCAATTGTGCAACTCGGAGCGAGACAAGGATTACTATGACTTAAGGCAGCAAAAGGGCTGGTTATCGGTTCTAGAGCTTGATGTAGGGACACAGGAAACTACTGAGGGTATGGTTTTCTAGCCGTAGAGCGCCCTATGGGGGTCAGCCCATTGTTCGTCTGACGCAGATTTACCTTTTTGAGTGAGGCGGAAATACCGGCGGGGTGGACCTGGTGGATGGTGGTCTTGAAAACTTGACGGTTCTTCCCTGCCCGTAGGCTCCACCCAGCCCAACCGCACAAGGTTTGAAAAATAGACGACAAAACTATGGAAACGGCAACCCTGGGCTTTGTAAGGCATGCGAGACAGGTATCTTTCGGCCAGTCTCTGGATATTCTCCGGGTCGATTAAACGCTTCTCCCGCCTGGCTCTCTTCTCTTCCGCCATTGTAGCTTTATCGAATGCCGTAGCTCTCATCAGCGCTATCTTGTAGTGGTGGAAGATATCGGCCTGCGGACTTCCTATTGCAGGATCAATCTTCGGAGAGCCGTGGGGCCCGTGGCCTAGCAGAAACTCCCTGATAAACCAGGCGCAGCCGAAAGGCCTCAGGAAGCCGCCGCGCTCTGGTCTCAGTGGCAGCGTCATGACTTATCCTTCTCCCATAGGCGTTGATACCACTCGCGGTGCTCTTCGCCGGCTACTTTGCGATATTTGGCTGTGGTATTGAAGCTAGCGTGACCGAGGTGCTCCTGCAGAAGCCTGAGTCCATCGCCAGAATCGTCGAGCTTTACAGCATGAACCGCAAAAGCGTCCCGCAGCCGGTGGGGGCTAACGTTATGAACCTTGCCTGTTTCAGGATTGATCATCTTTGGTAGTTCAGCTTTCTCAGCGCACTCTCTTATAATCTGCCAGGCCCGATGCCTGTTAATGCGAAAGATAAGGCCTTTGGTTTTATCTCTTCTGACAAAGTCAGCCAGCATCTCCAGGGTTTTAGGATCGAGAGGCAAAGTGCGCTGCCTCTTGCTGCCCAAGGCTTTAGCTACTGGCTCAGCAACCTCGGCTCCACACCCAGGGCAGAAATGGTGGCTTTTCCCTAACCTAGTCTGGCAGCGAGAGCAGGAAAGTCTCAGGCGGCTCTTTAAGTGGATGATAGTCATCATTCCTTGGCCGAAGTCTATATCCTCTACTCTAATGCTTAGAGCCTCCGAGATTCGGCAGCCGAGGTGGAAAAGAAGCCTGATGAGCAGCCTGTCGCGGAAGCACCTAGCCACTTTCTCCATAAGCTCTACCTCGTTTGGCTCAAGATAAGTCTTCATCAAATGTTCACCGCTACTCTTTGACCTCTGCCACAGGTGTCAAACAGCTCCCTTTTCTTACGGAGGGGCACTGCCCATATACAGCTCAAGGAGTCTTCCCAAGGTGAGGCTAACAACTTTGTGCCGGATTGTGCTTAAGACGAAGGGAAAAGGAGCGGGATCCAAGCAGGCGGTGCAGGTTATATCGAACGTCTCTCCTCCGAGAAGCAAACCTACGTCTGACGGGCCGAAGTCGATAGAGAGCCTTTGGTCGCATCTGTCACAGGTGAACCACCAAGTGCCCTGAAGTTCCTTTAGTAAATCCTTCAGGCTGGAGGCAAGTGCCCTCGTCTTAGAACTGGCGTATTCTTTCCACTCCCCTGCTTTCATCAGTTCAAGCCGCTTTTCGGCCTCTGACTGAACTCTTTTTTCAAATTCAGCAGTCAAGTGGCGATCTACCGATGCATTAACCTCCTCAAGGTAGTAGCTCTTGAACCAATCAGGCCACTGGCCTCTTGTGGCTAGAATGCCGTCTGCAATCTGTCTTGCTTTTGAATTGATGACTTCTACTATCTCAGGGGGCCACTCGGTACTGCTAAGCACCTGTATTAGCCTTTTGTGAACCAGACCTGGCATTCGCTCTCGTATATTCTTTCCCAGTTTCAGTAAGCGTTCTTTTGCCCTTCTTTCAATCTCGTCTTCCTCTGCGTGGAGAAACTGGGCTCGCATCTCATCCAGGGTGAGTTCAGCGCCGTCAGGGAGCTTTACTTTGAAGTCTCTCAGCGATGCGAGCTTCTTCTCTGTCTCCGCCAGCTTACCAGTCAGCTCGCTAATTTCGGTCTCTCGCTTGCTGAGCTGAGAGGAAAGCTCGTTCTTTGTAGAGACTTCGCTTTCCAGCGCGGCTACCTTCTCCTTCAGCTGGGTAACCTCCATTGCCAGGGAATCCCTTTTCTGCTTGACCCTAGGATAACGTTTCAGCGCCTCAAGCTCCTTTAGGTGCTTTTCCAGGGTTTTAAACTCATCCTTTATCACTGCCCACCTCCCCGATAAGCATCAGCAGTGCCCAGATGAGGACATCAGCAAGTTCAACCTCGGTGTACTCACCAATACTGTAGTATTTCTTTGTAATTTCCCGGGGCGGCCTTAGCTTTGGATTAAGCTTTTCCCGGCACCAGCTTAGGGCTATGGTGAGATATTGAATGATAATCGGAGTAGCTAGATCCTCTACTAGCTCAGAGAGGGATTCCTCGGTCAGGGGTAGTTTGACAAAATAGCGGGCTAGTTTTAACTCCTCTTCCAATTCACCCATCTCTGCCCGCATATCACCCCACCTCTTAATGTCGTCATGGAGGCCGCGGCACAACTGCTTTACGTCAGCCACTGCTGAACTCCTCATGCTGTTGACCTGCTTCACTCCTGAATCCCTGAGGGAAGCGATTGACTGCCTTACCTTACCCAGCTCACTCAGAAGCTCTTTAAGTGCTCGCCCTTTTCCTTCCAGCTCTTGCGTCACGCTATCGAGTTCACGATTTCTTGCTGTCAGTGCTTTCTCAACACTGCTGAAGTCCGCGACTATCTTTTCGAATGATTCAGGAGCAACCCCAGCAGCGGTAAGCATTCGTTGATAGGACACTATCATTGCAGGTAAAACACCCTTGCGCTGCAGGGACTTGATCGCCGCTATTCCTTCAGCGATCTCTTCTGAAGTCAGTCCCAGCTTTTGACCAAGCCTAGCCAGCGATTCCTTCTCTTGCCTCAGCGTCCTTACTTCTTCGATAAGCTTTTCCTTGGTTACCTCTATACCTACGAGGGCCTCATAGTTCTCAAGATATACAAAGAACCTATTGACAACCTCCTCCGTACCATGCCTCTGTGCTATCTCGCTCAGACGGTCTCGCAGACGGTTTAATTGATCTCGCGGAAAACCAGCCCCATCCAGACTCTTTAATATCTCAGTCTTATCATTGACCTGCTTTTCCAGAGCCAGCACCCTTTCCTGAAGCTGGCTGGTTTCCTCTTCTAGCTTGCTCTTCTCGGTTTCAAGTTGAGACACCTCCTGCTGACACTGCTTGACTTGCTCGCCCAACTCCTGGAGGCAATCTTCCTCCTCCTTTTCCTTCACTGCCATAGCGTTCAGCCTGCCCTGAAGCCTTACAGACTCGGCTTCAAGCCGGTGGTTTGCTTGTAAGATCTCCTCTTCCCTCGCCTTGAGTTGAGCTTCCTGTGTTCTGAGCGTCACTAGCTTCTCTTCCAACATTTTAAGCTCAGCTAAAGAGCTACTCAGCCTTTCGGTGGCTTCCTCATAGCTGGTACCGCCCTGCTCTATCTCTGCCAGCTTGATCGCCGCTTGGATGATCTGGCTACGGGAAAACTCTCCCTCAGGAACTGCTCGGCACATCGTCACCCAGGACTCTAGATGTGGCGGCTCTACGCTCAGCCCGAGGAGTTTCTTTACCAGGATGAAGAGGGGAGCAGCTTCGATGATGGTAATGCCTGCCTTGCGGAGACCAACGGTCAACTCTCTAAGCTCGTTCACCAAATCGGTCACCTGTTCAAACTGCGGAAATTCTCCGGCTCTGAGCGCCTCTACTATTGCTGCCACAGTTCCTTTTGCTACGCCGGTCTTCTCCACAATGTTATCGTAGGCAAGACCTTCAAAGTAGAGCTTCACCACCTCAAGCTTCTTGCTTTGCACTATTTCCTTTGCCATCGTTCTGACTCCTTCCTGTAGGGGATTCGCCGTACTGTTTTAGCTAGCCCTAAACCTGCAATCCTGTGCCATACGGTGTTGCTAGGCCAGAACCATCTGATGAACAACTGAACAAAGTTTTGAACATTTAACTTCTCGCAAGTTCTACCGTATGGTCTTTTTATCAATCGCACCGTTATTCCGCGCCCCTCTTCTATACGCGGGTTTGAAGTCCATGTTGTCTGCCGGGGAATGGCGACGGTGCGCCTCCTGAATATCAGCTTGCGCCATGTTCACATAGATTCGGAGGACATCTAGCGTAGAATGCCCCATTATCCTCTGGAGACTAAAGACATTCCCCCCATTTCGTAGGAACATGACCGCAAAGGTGTGACGGAAAGTATGGGGACTCACGCGCACACCGGTGATGCCGGCTTTCCTGCCGTAGTGCTCCACAATAGCTTCCACCCGGTCCTTCGTCAAAGGTCTGCCATCGCATGTGAGAAACACATGGTCATAGCGTGGCACAATCGGCGGCGGACGACATGACATCATGTATTTCCACAATGCGCCCTGGACCTTTTTCCCAAATGGCACCATCCGTTCCTTAGCCCCCTTACCCCACACCTTGAACAATCTGGCTTCCAGGTTAACATCCTTCACCCTAAGGTCGGTGAGCTCACTGCAACGCACGCCCGTGTCCAGAAATGTGATGGTAATAGTGTAGTCTCGGTGACCTGATGCCGAGCTTGTATCTATCGCTCTCACAAGACGTCGCAGCTGTTCCTCAGTGAAGGTAGGCATGACCTTTCTCGGCGCTTTCGGTATCTGAACATGGGAGAATGGACTCTCCTCGATGAAGCCCTCTCTTTGTGCCCAAGACCAGAAAGCCCGCAGCGCACGGAGATAGCCATTCACGGTATGCCCAGACAGATGACCCTGCTGTGGCTTCGTGAATCGGTGCTGGGCGAACCGCTGTCGCCCCTGCAGGTAGACGATGAAATGGCGTAGTTCCCGTACCCCGATTCTTGCAACGTCGGCCGAGAGACCGTTTGTGGAGAGAAATTGTTCAAGGTAGCGTACTGAAGCCTCAACTATGGCGATTGTAGCAGAGCTTTTTCCTTCACTCTGGGCACACAGCCTATAGCCCTCCACCAAATGCCCGAGTTCGGTTCTGGTTCCCCGTTTTAGAACCTCTTTAAGAAAGTTATCAATTTCTCCGTTCAGCATGCTCTCTCCGCTGGTCAAGACATTCCCCCACAAAAAAGAGGCCTGGAGAATTTCCAGGCCTCTTTGGGCTCTACTAATAATCTGGCCCTCGCGGGGCTCACCTCTTATCTGTTCACGCTACTTCCCCTTCCTTGAGGTGCATCCAGGCCATGTAGCCGCACTTACGGCACTTCACCTGGATAGTCCCCTTCCCCTCGCTAGCCTTGAAAAGAAGGGCATAACATCGAGGGCAGCGAAAAGCTGTCAACGCCTCTGGAGCTAACCTTGCCACCTTATCAGTCATGATACATCTTCTCTGCTAAATCCCTTGCCTCTTCTTCCAGAAATCCTACTTCAATGAGCATAAGCTCGGCTGCTCGCCCTCTCCTCTCCACGGTTCTCGCTTTGCTCATGACCGAAAATAAGGCAGCGGCATTCAACGGGAATTCAATAACTTCGCTCAGCGAAGGCAGCGGTGGTGTCTGCCCCTGCTCGTGGAAAAGCCAGTGGTAGGCTGGTGCCTTAAGTGCCCACCCTCCTCGACGTAGGTCATCCTGACTAACAACTGCCGAACTGCCGCAATCCCCGCAACGGTGAGTGGTACTCGGATTGCGCTCAAAAAACTTGTTATCGCAGTTCAGACAATAAAATAGCTTCTTCATGTTGTTACATTATCTGTAATGGCTATTACAATTATAGCATTTTTATAGTGTATGTCAAGCCCGATAGCAGCACCTTATGACTCTCTATTAATGCTCGGGATTATCTTCACTGTCTACGACGGAGATTATCCACCGGGCTCGCTATCATGTGCGCCCTCTTCACATCAATATCTGCTAGCTCACAGTATTTTCTAGTCATCTCAAGACTGGCATGGCCAAGCATACGCTGCAGACTGAAGACATCACCACCATTTCTCAGGAACCTGACCGCAGCAGAATGACGGAGAGTATGAGGCGAGCACCTGACACCCTTCAGTTCGGCCTTCTTGCCATAGTAGGTCATAATCTTCTCCACCCTGTCCTTGGTCAGTGGCCTACCATCCTTGGTAAGGAAGACAAAGTTAGAGTTAGCTGTTACTGCCTCAGGGCGATAGCGATTGATATATCGCCAGAGGAGACGCTGGACCCGTTTGCCTATCGGGATGAGACGCTCTTTATTCCCCTTACCCAGCACCTTAAGCATGCCATCTTCCAGCCAGATGTTATCCACCTTCAAATGGCAGAGTTCGGATACCCGCATGCCGGTATCGAGTAGGGTCAGTATGATGGTATAGTTCCGGTAACCTTCAGGGGCTCTAGTGTCTATGACGTTAAGTAGCTGCTGGATTTGGGAATCGGAGAAGGTAGGAATGATTTTTCTTGCCGGTCGTGGAATCCTCACTCGGTCGAAAGGATTAGCTTCTATAACATCCTCAGAGACAAGCCAAGAGAAGAATATTCTCAGACTGCGCAGGTAGCAGTTGACAGTGTGTCCCGAGAGTCCCCTGTCCTGTGCATGGTTAAAGCGGTGATTGGAGAAGCATTTCTTCTGCTGAAGGTAGAGAATGAACGCCCTGATTTCATGCTGACTGATTTGAGTTACGTCTGTGCTGATTCCTCGCGAGATGAGGAAATCTTGAAAATACCTTACACTGCTGATGACTATGTCAATGGCATTGGGGCTCTTCCCTTCAGTGGCAGCACAGAGCTGGTAACCCTGAAGCAAGCTTCTTATATCGGTGCAAAAATTTGACGAAGCAAGAGGTCTACCTTTACAAAGCTGATTTTGGGGGGTAAAATAGATACGATTTCGGGCGGTTAGCTCAGTGGTTAGAGCGCTTGCTTCACACGCAAGAGGTCACAGGTTCAAGTCCTGTACCGCCCATTTTCGCACCGACTCTGTCGGGGAAATCGGGGCTAAGGGAACTGCTGGAGGT
>Ga0307429_1000331_pt1 | contig 30955 bp, 26 predicted proteins | sample SalMarWE160230MG_FD_202151 | JGI IMG/M metagenome (GOLD analysis project Ga0307429, IMG submission 202151) | Salt marsh sediment microbial communities from the Plum Island Ecosystem LTER, Massachusetts, United States - WE1603-230 | ecosystem: Environmental > Aquatic > Marine > Intertidal zone >... | reverse complement strand
CAGATAAACTCTCAAAATGAGTTACTACACATCGTGGAAAAGCCCAATCCCGGCGAGGAACCCAGCAACCTGGTAAACATCTTGATTCACTGCCATAACAACCCGGAGGAGCTTTTACACTATATTGGAACTGTAAAGACTACCAGGGACGATGTCTATGAATGCGCCCTGGACAACATGGTGAAGAAAGGACACAAGGTCAAGGTAGTCCCCTACGACGATTTCTGGGCGCCAATAAAATATCCCTGGCATATCTTCAAAGTAATGGAATATTTCCTGGATAATGCTCAACATTACATTGCCTCTTCAGCCCACATCTCCGCGAAAGCTAACATCGAAGGCAAAGTTATCCTGAGCGATAATGTTAAGGTATTGGAAAATGCTGTAATTCGAGGTCCTGTGTATATCGGGGCAAATTCCATCATTGGCAATAATGCCCTGGTGCGAGACTACAGCCACATAGGTTCCAACTCTGTTATCGGCTATTCCACTGAGGTAAAGCACTCCTACATCGGCGATAATTGCTGGTTCCACTCCAACTATATTGGTGACTCCATAGTGGATGATAATTGCTCTTTGGGCGCTGGCACTGTGCTGGCTAACTTCCGCCTCGACGAAGGGAATATCCAGATAAAAGTCGGAAATAGTCTTGTAGATACCGGCTATGATAAACTAGGGGCAATTATAGGTCAAGGTTGCCGAATTGGAGTAAATGCCAGCTTCATGCCCGGGGTTCGAGTAGGCCCTGATTCTTTCGTGGGACCCCAGGTATGTTTGCGCCAGGACTTGGGGGCGAATAAGATGGCTCTGCTTGAGTCCCGATACCGAGTAGAGGACAACGAAACAAAACTCGACGAAGGTAAAAGGCAAGAATTACTACGAAAGTTAACCGATTAAGATGTGCGGTATAATTGGCTATTGTGGTCAGAAGCCAGCAGTTCCTATCGTCCTTGAGGCATTAAAGCGTCTGGAGTATCGGGGCTATGATTCAGCGGGCATAGCTTCTTTATACAACGGCAAGTTGTTGATAAGGAAAGACGCTGGCAAAATTGACGAAGTCATCCGGAAACAGAACCTGGCAAATCTTCCCGGCACCGTTGCCATCGGGCATACTCGCTGGGCAACCCACGGTGGTGTCACTCAACTTAATGCTCACCCTCATTCCGATTGCGGTGGCAGAGTGGCTGTAGTTCACAATGGCATCATTGAGAATAATCAGCAGCTCCACCGGGAACTCACCAAAATAGGACACAAATTTACTTCAGAGACCGATACCGAAATCATCCCTCACCTCCTCGAAGATGAGCTCAAAAACGGATGTTCCCTGAAACAGGCTGTGTTAAACATCGCTCCAAGGCTTGAGGGCTCCTATGCCTTTCTGGTCATATCCCTTGATGACCCCGGCAAAGTCATAGGCACAAGGAAGAGCATTCCCCTGATTGTGGGCATCAACGCCCCTGATTACTATGTTAGTAGCGACGCCCTGGCTTTCTCGCAATACACCAATCAGGTGATGAGTTTGGAGGATAACGAGGTGGTGATGCTGACACAAGAAGGAATCGAATTCTTCGATGCCCAGGGAAACAAGCTGGTCAAGCAAGCCAGGAAACTCGACCACAGTTGGGCTGAGAGCCATAAAGGAGGCTACCAGCATTTCATGCTCAAGGAAATAATGGAGCAAGCCCAGGTGCTTGGTCAAATAGTCCGTCAGGACGAGAAGAGATTCACCAACATTGCCCTGGACATTCTGAGGGCCAGGCAGGTGATTATAACTGCCTGTGGCACCTCCCGTTACGCTGCTCTGGTCGGCAGATACCTCTTTTCCAGAGTGGGCAAGAAGTTCTGTGATGTAGTCATGGCTTCTGAATTCGGTTACTTCGCCGACTCCGTGGACAAAAGCACCGTTGTTATAGCTGTTTCCCAGAGTGGCGAGACCGCTGATGTAGTCGAGGGAGTAAAGGCTGCCAGAGATGCTGGGGCTCAAGTTATCTCCATAGTCAACCGGCCTAACTCCATACTGGCTGACCTGAGCCACCAGGTCATTTACCTGAATTGTGGTTCTGAGATAGCCGTAGCCGCTACCAAATCTTTCTTATCTCAACTAGCCATATTTTACCTGTTATCCTTCGCCATGATTAACTCCTTTGATGAAGCGGCAGCCAGGCTTACCGACCTGAGCAGTGAGATAACCAGGGTTCTGGACTGGAACAAAAGCGAGCTTATCAAGCTCAGCCAGAAGCTCAAAGATAAGAACGCTTTCTACTACATAGCCAGAGGAATTAACTTTGCCATCGCTTCTGAAGGCGCCTTGAAGCTTAAGGAGATTTCCTATATCCATGCTGAAGGTATGCCCGCCGGGGAACTCAAGCATGGCACCTTAGCCCTCATCGAGCCTGGTACACCAGTAGTGGTGATTTGCCCCGCCGACTATACCTTTCTCGAAACCCTGAGCAATGCCATGGAGACTAAATCACGCGGCGCCTATATCATCGGTGTCTCCGACAAGGAAAGCGACATTTATGATTCATGGGTCAAGATTCCCGAAGTTGATGAGTTACTCTATCCTATGGTCGCCGTAGTTCCTCTTCAGCTTCTGGCTTATTATCTCGCTGTCAATCGAGGATGCGACCCTGACAAACCCCGCAATCTGGCAAAATCGGTAACTGTGAAGTAGAGGTGGCATGAAAGACTCCGTACTTCAGACCCCCGACAAAAGACACAAGATCGGCATCATGGCTGGCATAGCCGCCTATAATGAAGCAAGCTATGTCGGAAGCATAGTCCTTCAGGCACGGCAATATGTAGACGAGGTCATTGTGGTTGACGATGGAAGCACGGACAACACCGCCAAAGTTGCCAAACTCGCTGGCGCCACTGTAATCCGCCACGATGAAAATAGAGGCAAAGGAGCAGCCATCCAGAGCATACTGGCGGAGGCAAAGAAAAGAAATCCCGATGTCCTCGTTCTCCTAGATGCTGATTCCCAGCACAACCCTAACGAGATTCCCACTATCATCAAACCTGTCTCGCAGGGTTTTGACCTCGTCATCGGCTCCCGGGAGGCCCAGAATAATAAGACTCCCCGTTACCGTCGCATCGGGCGAAAAGTCCTTTTGCGCTCAGCCCGGCTCGCTTCAAAAGCCAATATCTCCGATTCCGAATCCGGCTTCAGGGCCCTGTCACCGAAGGCAATAAATGACCTTGATTTGAAAGCGAAGGGTTTCGCCATAGAATCAGAGATGATAACCCGAGCCGCCGATAAAAACCTCAAGATAACCGAGGTGCCTATCTCAAACATATATACCAAAGATGGCTCGACCCTCAATCCGCTAAGGCACGGCATAGACGTTCTCAGCCGGATAATAGTCATGATTTCACAGAGGAGACCCCTGTTCTTCTTCGGGCTGGCAGGTGGTATCTTGCTGGTGGTTGGTCTCATCATCGGCATCAGAGTGATTAATATAGCTGCCACCACAGGCGAACTGGCCATAGGTAGCGTCGTACTGACCACTCTGTTCATTATCGCTGGTATATTAACCATCTTCACCGGCATAATCCTGAACGCCTTAGGCAGGCGAAAGTAAACTTAGCGCTGTGTTCCTCTTTGCCACTGCGAGCCGTCCTTCCTTTCCGTCATTGCGAGTCCCGATTTATCGGGGCGAAGCAATCCAGCCATCTCAACAAACCCCATAAACTCAACAAACCCGGTGTCTTGACTAATCTAACTCCCGACTCTAGACTATTGGCTAACAACTGCTGGAGATGAGAGTTCATGAAATCGAAGGCAAACGCCCGGTGTATAAGACAACACGATATCATTCTAAGCCTTGTATTCCCTTTGGGATGATCAGGCCACGCTTTAAAGAATCAAGATGAAACGGATACTTATCTTCGCCGCCTATTTTCATCCCCATGTCGGTGGCTATGAGAAGATTGTGCATGAATTATCACGAAGGCTTGTGCAGAGAGGTTATGAACTAGATATCCTTACATGTAACACGGAGAGGACACCTACCTACGAGGAACTGGACGGTATTCATATCTATCGTCTCCCCTGCTGGAATGCATTGAACTCTTTATATCCCATTCCTAAGCCCTGCCTAACAAGCTTCAAAATTCTGCGAAACCTTTTGCGCAAAAATTATGATATCGTAAATACCCAGACCAGATTTTTTATTACTTCGTTTCTGGGCTTAATCTTTGCTAAATTAAAAAGGACTCCTCTTGTACATACAGAGCATGGAGCAAGACACAGCCTCGTCCCAAACAAAATCATAGATTTAATTAGTCGGGCTTACGACCATAGCATAGGAACCTTGATAGTGAAATCAGCCAGAAGAAATATAGGGGTATCTGAAGCTGCCTGTGGATTTCTCAGGCACCTGGGAGCCGTCAACACACAGGTAATTTACAATGGCATTGATACCACCATTTTTAAGAAAAAAGAAGACATAAATTACAAACAGAAGCTGGGCATCAGCAATGATGCCATCGTAATCACCTTTGTCGGTCGCTTGATTTATGCCAAGGGAGTGCAGGACTTGATTTATGCTCTCTCCAGAATAAAAGACGCTGCCCTTGAGGTAAAACTATTAATTGCTGGTGACGGCCCTTACAGGGCTGAATTGGAAAAACTGGCTCACCAAACTGAGTGTGCCGGCAGTACCCTCTTCCTGGGCCAAAGAAATCAAGATGAAGTCATAGATGTGCTCAGCGTCACAGATATCTTTGTCAATCCCTCTTATTCCGAGGGGCTAGGAATCTCCGTGATGGAAGCCGCCAGCATCGGCCTTCCCATAATAGCCACAGACGTCGGTGGCACAAAGGAAATTATCACAACGGATGAAACAGGAATCTTGGTCGAAGCAAGAGATGTGGGACAACTAGCTGCAGAATTGGGTAGATTATGCGCCGATGCCGCATTAAGAGAGAAACTTGGGGAAAACGCCAGAATGCTTATTGAACGAAAGTTCAATTGGGATAAAATTATTGGAGAATATATAAAAGTGTACACCAGCCTGGTGGAGAAAGATAATGAATAGCTCTCGTTTATCGGTGATGGAATTAACTGAGAACATTCCCTTGGATGGCCGACTATGAAAAAGGTTCTCATCATAGCGTATCACTTTCCGCCCCGCCCCGCTGTAGCCAGCCGGCGCCCATTGGGTCTCGCCAGATACCTGCCGGAATTCGGCTGGGAGGTGGTGGTTCTGACAGCAGCCCTGCCCGGCAAGCCAGACCCGCACTACGAAGTTATCGAGACGCAGTATCACGATTGCCTCGGCTTCGGGAAAAAACTCTTCAGGCTCGATTCTCAAAGTCCCCTGATAGGTCAAGTTAAGAATAAGCTAAATGTAAAGTCGGAAAGGTCTCCCTTAGACTTCATACTGGCAACTGTGGGGGGAATTATTGCCTACCCCGACCCACAAAAGGGCTGGCAGCGCTTCGCTGTCGAAGCCGGCAAAGATATCTTGCGACAGCAAAACATAAAGGCGATAATCAGCACCTCGCCCCCTGAGACCAGCCATATAATCGCCAAAAGGCTGAAAGACGAATTCAAAATCCCCTGGGTCGCCGATTTCCGTGACCTATGGACGCAAAACTACTACTACTTATATGGCCCCTTGCGTAAAGTCATAGAGAGGAGGTTGGAGCTAAATACGCTATCTTCGGCTGACATGCTGGTGGCAGTATCCCAGCCTACGGCGGACGATTTGCACAGCCTCCACAGGCAGAAGCCTGTGCATAGCATTCCCAACGGATTCGACCCGGCGGAGATAAATACCACTCCGGGAAACCTAACCGATAAATTCACCATAACCTACACGGGCAACCTCTACCCCAGCAAGCAGAGCCCGGAGCCTCTTTTTGCTGCTTTGCATGACTTGACTACTGAGGGAAGCATGGATGCCGGCGATATAGAAGTGAGATTCTACGGACCTGAGGCAGGCTGGATAGATAAGCAATCGGAACGTTATGGACTGGCAGGTATAGTTCGACAGTTCGGCATGGTACCCAAGGAAATTGCCCTGAATAAGCAGCGGGAGTCGCAGTTACTGCTGTTATTAAAGTGGAATGACCCCAAACAAAGAGGAGCCTATTCAGCCAAAATCTTTGAATACCTGGCAGCCCGGAGGCCTGTACTCGCCGTGGGTGGTTTCCCCGATGTGGTTGACCGGCTACTGGATGAGACTAAAGCCGGCGTCTCCGGACAAACCGGGGAGGAAATAAAGGTTATGCTGCTACGATTCTATAAAGAATATAAGTCAACCGGCGCTGTAAGCTACAGCGGCGATGAATCTGAGACCAGTAAATACAGCCACCGTGAGATGGCAAAAAGGTTTGCTTCAATCCTGGATAGCCTCCCCGCTCACATCGACCAGTAATAGCGAATTGCCGGTGAGCGCCATACTACGGTTTCTTTACCATGGACGCCGCCAGGTATTGCTCTATCACCCCTTTCGGTTCCCCCATGGCAGCAAGTGCGCCTTTATTAAGCCAGATTACCTTGCTGGCAAATCTCTCGATAGTGGCCATGGTGTGACTTACTAGTAACACAGTCCTCTCTCCCATAATCCGCTCCATCTCGGCATCGGCCTTCTGGCGAAACGCGGCATCGCCGGCGCTCATAATTTCGTCGATCAACACGATGTCCTTATCACTGTGCATGGCGATGGCAAAGCCCAGTCGTGAACGCATGCCTGTCGAATAAGTTCTCACCGGCATGTCGATGAAATCGCCCAGCTCGGCAAACCCTATTATGTCGTCGACTATTCCGTCGATTTGATTCTTCGTCAGACCTATCATAATACCGTCCAGATAGATATTGTCCAGCCCCGAAAGCTCCTGATTAAAGCCGGTGCCCAGCCCAAAGAGGGTAGAGACTTCGCCGCCAATGGAGACCTTGCCCTCATCGGGCGGATATACCCCGGCTACCACCCGCAGCAAGGTGCTCTTCCCCGAGCCGTTACTGCCGATAATTCCCACTGTTTCCCCGCGTTCCACGGCGAAACTCACGTGCCTGAGCGCCCAGAATTCACCGCTTGGCCGCTGCCGGTTGCGGGACCCCCTCTCGAGAATAAAGGCAAGCGCCCCGGAGCGCCGGCGTTTACCCATCTTGAACTTGATTCCCAGGTCGCTGACTTCAAGCATTTTAAATCGCCTTCACCAGCTTGTATTCACTGCGGGAGAAGTACCACAGCCCCACAAGGAAAACGACACAGGCAACTGCCGTACCCACCAGGGCGTACTCCGTGGGCGGTGCGCCGCGAATCATCACGTTCTTGTATGACTCCAGCAGCCCGGCAAAGGGATTGACCAACATGTAGAACCTAGTAAGCCTTTCGGAGGTGATTACATCCTTGATCGAGTATAAAATAGGTGACAAATAGAAACCCAGCCTGATAAGGAACCTGATGATATTACCCAGGTCCGAGAGGTAAGTCCCCAGCACAGCCATTAGCAGGCAGGCTCCCACGATGCCTACGAATTCGATGAACAACAGCACCGGCAGCCAGAGTATATTCAACGTGAATGCTACTTCAAATCGTGGAACAAAGAGCATGGGCACCAGAATGGCGAAGCCGAAAAGCCAGTCAAAAAAGCCGATAATAATACCGGACAGCGGCAGTATGGCCAGGGGAAAGCGCACGCTCTGTACCAGCGCCGCTTTTGAAGTTATGGAATTAACCGAACGGTTCAGCGAAGAGGTGAACCATCTCCAGGACAGTAGGGCGATAAAAAGCAGCACAGGGAAGTCTGGTCCACCCCGCTTGAAGATAATGCTTATGAGGACAATATAGACAAGGAGCAACAGCAAAGGGTCGAGGAAACTCCACACAAAGCCGAGGACCTTGTTCTTGTTCTCAGCCTTCATCTGGAACTTGACTATATACCACAGGAGTTCTCGTCTCTGCCAGATATTTTTAAGCTGTTCTATCATCGAAGCGATGGCTCAACCTCCGGTAAATCTCCAGTAGCTTCCTGGACTCATTCTCCCAGTTAAATATCTTCGCCGCCTTCAGGGCATTCATTCTCATCTCTTTGTATCTTTTTTTATCAGCCAGCACCCAGTTTATGGCGTTGGCAATATCCCTCTGGTATTCAGGATCACAAGTGCAGCCCAAGTGGTAGCCCTCAACTATTGCCTTAAGCGCGGGAAAGTTGCTACTTACGACAGGCAAACCGGCACTCATACACTCCCAAAGTTTGTTGGGGGTAGCGTAATAGTGATTAAGACTAACGTTGAGGATGGGGATAACTCCTACCTGAGCCGAGCTGATGTGTCCGACTACCTGGTCTGGCTCTACAGGCGGGGCAAACAAAACTCTGTCCTCCAGCCCCCTTTTCCTGACAAGCTTCTTCAACTCACTTTCCTCTGCACCCCAGCCCAGAAACACTATTACACCATTATTCAGGAAGGGTATTGCTGAAATCAATTTCTCACTGCCTCTTGCCCTGCCAAGTATTCCTACATGAACAATAATTGGCACTGTATCATTCAGGCCCAGGCTTTTTCTCAGCGAGCTATTACACTGCTCATCGCTTTGCTTGGCTATCGGCGGGCAATTCCTGACAACACTAGGCAGGCTGATTCCATAACGTTTCGCCAGCTCTCTGGCTGCAAGTTCATTGACGGTAATAACTGCATCGGCACGGTGAATCAGGTATCTTTCCAGCAAACGAAATATCGGTCTCTCTCTGCGCGAGATATAATGCAGCTCGGTAAATAGCTCGTGGGAGTCATAGACCAACCTCCCGCCTGTCCGCCGCTTCGCTATATACCCCGCAGGCAAGGTAGTCAAATCATGGCAGTGATAGACATCCGCCGGCTCATGTTTCACTACTTCCCAGCCTCGGTGATAATAGTCCCAGAATGTGAGTGGCTTATTAAGAGGTCGGATAGCGACTCTTAGTACCAAGTATAAAATTAGTCTAACCCTGAGATAAGCACGCTCGATTAGCGTTCCAGCTTCAGGGGGAGATGAAGGAGACGGTTGTTCAGCTTCAGAAGAAGTTGATGAAACGGGTGGTTCAGCTTTAGTGTGAACTGATATAGAAGGTTGTTCAGCTTGATGGGAAGATGGTGTGAATCCTTGTTTGGTTTGATGATAATCCAGCCTGAGAAGCCGCAAAATCAAACCAATGGCAAAAGACTCTGCTTTCACTATAGCTCCAAGAACCCGGTGATGAATCGGGTTTCGGACAACGCGAATAATTCGGAATCCTTCCCTTTCCTCGTAGGGCTCTGTGTATTCGTCCAGGACAGCGATAATGCGTACATCATGCCCGGCATCGGTAAGAGTCCTGGCTTCTTTGAGCACCCGGGCATCACGTTTGCAGTTATTGAGGACGAACATACAGATTTTCATTTGGTAGCCCTAATATTACAACAAAATGCGTGATAGTTCCAAACGAAGCTACATCAAGCGAAAGTCAAATAACATTATCTAGCTCTGATAACTGCCATAGAATATAATAGCTAACGACTAAAACTGGCTAAGATTTTAATTGATGATTGTGATAATATAATATCTTAATAAAAAAGATATCTCTCATCCAAAACATGAACCAAGCAGGCAACAGTTCATAAAAAGAGATACGCACTTTGCTAAGAAGACAGAGGCTCCCCAATATTACACTAAGCAATCAATCTCCAATCAGTTTTGTCATTTCCTCAGTCGGTACCAGAGATAAGTTCATCGACAATTTTCTAATTCCATCTATTCTCAAGCAGGGCATTGAAACTTTTGAAATCATAATCACAGGTCATTATCAGGGAAAGTACCTGCAAAAGAGAAATATTCGCTACGTGCCAGTACGCAAATTCCCTATTTATTTCTACAAGCACTTCCAAAGCGGCGTTTTGGAGTGCAGGTACGATTGGATCGTTGATCTGGATGATGACATGATCCTCGCCGACGACTGGTATTCAAATCTGATAGACGCTACAAAGATGGCGACAGATGCAGACATCTACGGCTTCAGGTTGTTGAACCCTGACGGCTCGGTATATGGTGACATAGGCGATGTGTTTGGTAAAGTGCAGGCAGATGATAAAATCCACTCCACCTCTTACTTTGGTTGCTATATTGCCAAGAAGGCAATATTTGAGGTACTTCCCTATCCCACCTATATGAGCGGTGATCGCCATCACGGCCTTTTAATAAGCAGACACGGATTTAAGAAGAGGTTCTTACTTAGCGCTTGTGTTATCCACTCTGGCGCCTCAGGCCAAGAAGGAGCCATCCCACGTGCTAGTTCAGAGAGATACCACAACACTATAGAGCTTCGCAAGAGGCTTGGCATACTGACACTAACTAATAAGGCCGACTATAAAGAGAAGGCACTCAAGTGGTTTCAATATGCGTCAAAACTTGAGAGGAAAACTAAAAAGATCGGCATTTGGGGGTGGTTTGGTCATGACAATGTTGGTGACGAGTTAATCCTCAGTAGCATAGCAGAGGCTTTCTCTCACCACGAAATATCGGTGTATACCGATAGACCAGATAGAGTAGAGGACAATCACAATATCAGACGCGTTCTTCATACCGAGGAGTTACGCAAGCACCTCAACAAATTGGACCTCCTGCTAATAGGTAGCGGGGGAGTCCTTCACAACAGGGCAATCGTAAAGTCTTTCCCCAAAGAATTAATGCACAATTGTGAAACCCCTATTATCGTGTATGCCGCAGGCATTCCATTCTTTGATTGGTGCAATGATCTCTATTATTTTCTCTCAAAATGCTACCTGGTCACCTTAAGAGACAAGCTGTGTCTTAGCTTCATTAAACAGAGGTTTGCGGATATCCCTTCACAGCTTTTACCAGATCCGGCGTTTATGATTCGGAATGCCCACGTCAGAAAGGTGCCGGGCAAAATAGTTTTAAACATAAGGATGATTCCTGATGGATGGCGTCAAGGGCTTCCTGCAAATGTTAACGAGATATTGCGTCAAGAACTAAGCTCAGTTTACCACTACCTCGTTAGTAAAGGCTATTCCCCTCTGGTTCTGGGATTCGAGGGCAGGAGAGATGAGGAGATGCTATCGAATCAGGGTTATCAGTATAAAATGGTAAACTTCAGCGAGGCTGTCCATGAAATCGCCACTGCCGAGCTGCTGATTGGAACAAGATATCATTCAGGCGTTATAGCCGTCACACAGCACACGCCTGCTATTTTGCTCAACTACCAAACGAAGATCGAAGGCTTAGACACGCTCATTTCCAGTGGAATTAAGGTAGTAAACATCGACAATCTCAATCTGGTCAAAGAATTCGAGGTATTTCGCCAGGAAAGGCACGAATACCTGCCTCGGGAGATAGAATCTCTCAGGGAAATGATTACCGACTTCAACGAGATGTATGTCGACTACGTATATTGAACAAACAAGGGGCAGATGTTTAAGAAATTATCAAACCGATTGAGTCGAGGAGATGCAAGGGGTCGTGATGTCAGCACGCTAACGTGTGCCTTTATTATACGTTTCCACTATAAAGAAGACGACCAGCGCTTTGAGTGGCGATTGAAGTATTTCAAGGAGGAGGTGCTACCCCGCATCCAGGCACAGACCGAAAAGCGATTTGACGTCTGTATTAGGTGCAATCAGGCACACTACGATCTATTCGAAAACCTAGGCTGCAAGCCGTTCCGCGTTAAGAACGAGTACGCTGGCTATGTTCTTTCTGAGAACAGAACGGCCAAGTACTTCTATGATTTCGTCAAGTGGGAGGATTGCGTGGACCTGGCACAATACGACGTACAAATCGGCCTAGACTCGGATGATCTGATAGCTCCTGCCTACGTCGAAAGGATAAAATCGGAATGTGCCAGATCAAAGACGTCCCTGCATATCCACTTTCAGCCGGAGAACTACTTCCTCAAAACAAGAACAATCAAGCCCCATCGGCAAAGGTACAAAGACGGCTACGGTTCGCCCTTCTTTGCCCTTTACTATCCCGACAAGTCGGGGTATCATCACTGTTACGAGACAACACACAGACTGCTTTATAAGCTCGCCGCCAGGTCCGTCTTTATACCGTCCGGTTACTGCTGGATGACAATACACGATCAGAATGAATCTACCGGTAGGAAGTTCCAGGCTGAAGAGTTGGAAGGCATACAACCGTGGTCCGACAAGCCATGGTGACCCTGCCCCCGTCACTCGAGACCCCGGTAAATGGGTTACTCTGGGTCCCGATTGGCTGCCACCCCTTTCCACCGTTGGCTGCATTTCTTATCGTAGGGCTCAGTCCTTTTTACCTCTGTCTGATTTTAAATTATAATTCCTCATGTATAAGACTACATTAGCTTTATTGTGGCAGACACTGGCGCAGGTTGTATGATTGAGCAAGCTAGCTCTTCGTGAGCGAGCAATACGCACTAGAGAAGGAGATTGGCATAAATGGTCTCGATCAAGGATTTTGGTCGCATAGATTCAATATTCTTTGCGCACTCCAGTAGTGACGTTATACGGTCTCAGGCTTCATCAGGAGGATTTGTTAAGAGTTTCCTGGTTTATCTCCTGGAATTTCGTGCCATTGATTTTGCGATAATAACAAGAACCGGGGGGCAGGACCACCCGCTAGTTCCCGAAACGATAATAACTGATTCTAAGGACGATATCCTATCCTCGCGGAGTAATTCTGTTTATGCAGTAAACAATCCTTTTCCCGCCCTTAAAGAACTCGCTTATGATAAAAAATATGCCCTTGTGGGATTGCCCTGCCATGTTAGAAACCTAAGAGCATTGCAGAAAAAGGGCAAGTATAGAAACATCGTGATTGTTATTGGCTTGTTTTGTAATCATACTCCAAACATTGAATTTACAAAGGAGATTTTACAGAAACTGAACGTTGAAGAACGCGATGTCCAACAAATTGAATACAGGGGAAATGGTTGGCCGGGTGGATTCACAGCGTACCTTAAAGACGGGCAAAAGAAGTTCATAGCTTTGCAAGACTACTGGTCCAATGACCTGAACAACGGCCCGGAAATGTGTAAATACTGCTCAGAAATAGCGAAGGACGCCGATATCTACGTGGGAGACCCCTGGAGTTTAGGTCTTGAAAGAACAGATTCCAGGGGCACGAGTTTAGTTATCTCCAGGACTAAACAGGCTAGCAAGTTGGTCAGGGGGGCGGCTGAACTAGGTCATATCAAAATAAACAAGTGTAGTGCAGAGAAGCTGATTCAGTCACAGGGATATCACGTCGAGAACAGGATTAAAAGAGGTTCCAAGAAAACTGGCACCCTCGGACACCGCAGTTCCTTGGACAAGCTACGAAGAATGGTTTACCTGGTATACCATCCTGTAGCAGGTTACCACGTCGCCATGAATATACTGAAGGCTTTGCCACGCAAGTCAAAGCCCTTGATCAAGCTGAAGGCCGCCCTGAGTGGGCCTGAACAAGCGGTCAAATTGCTGAGAGAGCGGGACCATTTCACTTTGACTTACGCGGGATGCAGGGTCCCTATTATCAACAGGCTACTAAAGTGGATTTTCGCAAACAGGGTTCTGATATGGTACTGGAGGGAAGAGAGAAGGCTCATTAACTTTGGAGACTACATTACTCAGGTGCTCGCAGAAGAGCTCGGATACAAAACGGTAAGCTATTGTAACGCAAGTTCGTTGAACATCCTGTCCCATTATGGTTTCTGCCTGTTTATCATTGGTTCCGCGCTTCATAAGAGCATGATGGACCGAATACGTGTCCCTGAATTGTACGTGTGGGGCCAGGGGAAGGGCCATGGTGAGTTCTTTGACATCAAGAGCGAACCGTATGCCACTAAAGTCAAGATCTTCGCCGTCAGGGGGCCTCATACGGTCAGGCAACTAAGTCTGAACGGAAATACGCCAATGGGTGACCCCGCACTTCTGATGCCTCTGTTCTTTAAGATTAGAAAGAACCCTGGGTATTGCGAGGTAAGCTACATACCTCACTGGTCAAATAGGGCCAACTGGGAGGCCAAGAGAGAAGACCTTGGAGCGGATAAATTTGTTGATGTAGGGTGCAGCAGAAGAAAGTTCTGGTCAACGCTCAGAGAAATAGTATCGTCGAGGTTTGTTCTCACCAATAGTCTTCATGCGGCAGTCATCTGCCATGCCTACAAAACACCCTGGGCGCTATGCCTAGCCGACGGAGATAAGCTAAACTTTCCCGACAAATGGCGGGATTTTTTTGAATTTCTAGGGCTCAAGGTCGATGGAGCAGCCGTAAGAAACTATGCGGAAGCTCTGCAGTGGTGGACTAACGTCGGCTCGAAAGCCAGAAGGCCAGACTTGTTGCCACTGCTGGACTCCTTCCCATTGCCAATTAAGAACAAGAGAATACTGAGTATCATCAGCGGGATGAAATCCAACCGACCTACAGTGAAAGGCTAGGGTGATGGAACAGAATCCGCTGGTCTCGTTCATGATGGCGACACATGACCGGGCGGAGCTATCAACGACCGGTGCTATCCCGTCCGTATTAAACCAGACGTACCGGAATTTCGAGCTAATCGTCGCCGACTACAAAAATAATCACCATAATTCCTCAGGGATACCCGATTCCCTTGTAAACAAAACCTAGTCTCACCACCTTCTCGACATCAACAATTTGCCTACCATCCACGATGACCTTGTTCCTCATCTCGCCGCCAATCTTTCGCCAGTCATACTCCCTGAATTCCTCATGGTCGGTAACAATAACAAGACAATCCATATTACTAAACCCATTGCCATAGTCCGCGCCAAAGCTCTTTATTTCCTCCTTTGAGAACAGGGGGTCATAGAGGAATACGTTGGCATAAAGCTCCTTTAACCTCTGGATTATCGCTATGGAGGGTGAATTCCTGGTTTCTTTGACTCCACCTCTAAAAGCCAGGCCAAGAACCAGGACGCTTGACCCTTTTATACTTCTTCCTGCCTCATTCAAGCCTTCCATTATCAAGTCAACCATATAATAGGGCATGGAATCGTTGATTTTCCTCGCCAGCTTGATGAGGCTGGTATCTGTCCCGGTAGTCTTGGTTACGAAATAGGGATAAACGGGGATGCAATGCCCTCCCACCCCAGCTCCGGGCTGGAGTAGATTGGTATAGGGACGCCCTGTTTCACTGACAGGTTCATTTGCTACCCTGAAGACCTCCACAGGGTTAATACCGATTTCCCTGCAGACCAGCGCCAGCTCGTTAGATAGTGCGATGTTGACATCTCGATAGATACCCTCAAAAAGCTTTACAGCTTCGGCTGCTGTGGTGTCAGAGACTGTTATCACGCCCTTTTTATTGACAATCGAATAGATTGCCCCGGCAGTCTCGGTGCTTTCCTTATCTATACCCCCGACAACTTTAGGGTAGGCGCCCGTGATATCCTTTATTGCCCTGCCAGAACTCGTGCGCTCAGGGCAAAAGGCCACGCCAAACTCACCTTCCTTTAGTCCCGATTGTTTCAGGATTGGCAGTAATATGTCCTTTGTAGTCCGGGGAGGCACGGTAGTTTCCACGATAACGAAGTCGCCTCGGGAGAGCCCCTGGGAGATGCTGGCACATGTTGCCGTTACGGCAGTGAGGTCTGGACTGTTGTCGCTATTCAACAAGCAAGGGACAAGTATGACCATCACATCTGATTCTTTGGCTGCCGCCACTCCATCCGTAGTAGCTGAAAACCTCCCCTCGGCTACATTCTCTTTAAGCATTTCGGGAAGGCCAGGTTCATTTGGTACAGGACACTTGCCTTTATTAATCTGGTCAACTACTTCAGGGCTTATATCTACCCCAATCACCCTAGCACCTCTTTCGGCAAAAACGGCGGCTAGGGGCAAGCCCATCTTACCTAGCCCATAGACGGCAACAGTTACTCTACCACTGATGAAGGCATCCCGAATGGCGTTTTTCTCCAGTCCAAAGACCTTCATTTTATCTCACATACTTTTCCGGTCCTGGCAGACTCCACTGCCGCGAGTGCTACCTCGAGGGCATGCTTTCCATCCTCCCCTGAGACCAGCGGTTTCTTATCATGCTGCACGCAGTCGATGAAATGTAGGAGCTCGAGTTTTAAAGGTTCTTCCTTCTCGATTTTGGCATCCCTTACCCACTCTTTATCAAATATTCTCAGGGTTTCTTCAATATAATTAACCTCGGCTATTCCCTTGGAACCTATCACCGTTAAATTCCTTACCTTGTGGGGAGTAAGCCAGTTTGTCTCTATTACCCCGCTATTGCCACTACTGAAATTCAGCGTGATTATGGCATGGTCCTCGTGGCTATGAACAACGCTTCCCGCCGATGCGTAGACTTCCTTGATTCTCTCTCCAATAAGGTAGGACATGATGTCTATGTCATGTGTGCCTAAATCAAGGATTATGCCGACATCCCTTATTCTGGGATTATAGGGGCCGACTCTTTTGGCAGAAATAGATACAACATTGCCCAATAGCCCGCTATCTATGAGCTCTTTTAGCTTTATGACAGCCGGGTTGAAGCGTTCAACATGCCCCACCATCAGCTTGACTCCACTCTGGCGGGCGGCTTTTATAACTTCATCAGCATTTTCAACCGTATCGGCAATTGGCTTCTCCACCAGAATATTTACCCCTTTCTGAATTGCGTCCAGTGCTACCTTTTTGTGAAGGGTGGTCGGCACGGCTATGCTGATAGCATCCAGGTTCTCATTCAAAAGGTCTTCATGATTGTTAAAGGGAACAATATCGTACCTATTAGCCAAGCCTTGTGCCACATCCCAATCCACATCAGCAACACCTACTACTTCAAAATTAGGAAACTCACAGTATGCTCTAAGATGGTTCGCTCCCATCACCCCAACTCCTATTACTCCTACTCTCAGTAAACCTTTCAACAAGTCACCTCTTATTTCAATGATTCAATCCATAATTCGTTACAAGTCTTTCCTTCCCAACAATACATATTGCTAATATTCCTACTTCATCCTCAAACACATAACAGGTAAAATAATATTACCCGTTTCAACTTGCATAAGGATTATTAACAAACCGCATACTCTGAAGAGTGCCCGAGATAACCACCTCACCATTCGTATTATTAATAACAGCTTCGATAGTGGCAATGCCGCGACGTTTAAGCTCAGTGATGGTTAAACTACAGCTCAGTTCATCACCGATAAATACCGGTTTTTCAAATTTTATTGTAGCCGACAGCCATATATTACCATTACCCATCAGCTCAGTGAGAGCTCCAGAAATGAGTGCCATGCCGATCATTCCGTGGGCTATCCTTCTCCCAAAGATGGTTTTCGAGGCAAAGTCTTCATCAAAATGCACTGGATTCCTATCAAGACTTAACTTGGCAAAGGCTTCAATATCTACTTCGCTAACAATTCGTGAAATCATAACTTTTTGTCCTATTCGCAATGATTCAGTACTCATAACCTGACCTCAACCTCTTCGAATAATTGCCGCCAGAAAGCATATCCATCCCACACATGACCAAAATGATGCATTAAAGAGACAGGAACAAATCGTTTAGTTTTCGTGCCGGCTAATGTAGTGAGCACACTGGTGATTTCCGGATTCTTGAACGTATGCCCGATGGTTTGAATGTTCCCAGGCAGACTGTTTGCTGCTTCCTCAAGATTTGCCCAGACAATAGGAAGCGACATTAGTGACGTAAATATCTGCATTTTGTTACTTCCTGCCGCAATAACAGCACCATTCATTTCCGTAAGCTCCGCTTCCCATCCCAGAGCTGACGCCCACTGACAAGCCATTATATTACTTGAAGCAATATATTGTGACGGTATACGGGTTATGATTCTTGGCCACACCCTAACAATTTTATCTTTGAGTTCAACCGTATCTATCTTATTCCCACCAATTATCACAACCTTTCTTGGTGATGTGCAACCAGCCTGACCATAAATGGCAAAAATTTTTATTAAAGACTCGATTGCCTGATCATCCAAAGCCTCTTTTTCAACCCATGCTTCCGATTGCTTGTCTATAAAATAAATGCCCACGCTCCCAATGGGATGTGTCATCGAATCAATGGCTATCGCAGTTTGATTAGAACCAAAGACTATACGTATATCAGCCGTTGCTGCCATTTCCTGGTTTCTCGGATCAGTTCTGTCGAAAGATTCTAATATAACACTACTCTCAAGAAATGTCTTAAGCATACCATCATGCAAATTTCTCAGAGCGAAATTCAAAAAAACACTGGTCAGGTTCTCACCCTGCGAACTCGCTTTCATTCGGATTGGATTCCCGCTTAAGCTGAGCAATATCATCATCAGGGGCCCGAGCAAGCTTACATTACCGGGTAACCAGAGAGCAATATTTCCCCTGGGCTTTAAGAGAAATCCTATTGAGTTGCTTGTAAATGTGGCCATATCTCCAAAAGTTCTTTTGATTGGCTCATACAGATTTTCTGTATCCAGGAACGAAATTAAATAAGCCCATTCATCTCGGGTGAATTCAGCAGGAACGTCTTTTATCATTACTTTTCTGAGACTATACCAATCTTGTATAACCCTTTCGACCTCGAAAGGCAGTACAACCGCTGTAACCTGCCCGTTCAGTTGAAAGAACTGCAAATATTCAGACATTTGCACATCCTCTTATTTCCGACTTGGGAATCCTGCCAAGGAGTTCAAAACATCTACCTGATCTTCCGCATGGACATTCACCAGGCAAAATACGGCCGATGTCCTCCGTGAGTACGCTGTGATAAGGAGCACCATAAGTTATTGAATTTAATAGTTGTAACTGGCCTATTTTTCCTTCTAGAGATTCCAGTGTATAAGTGTCACGAACTATAACATCTGCCCAAATTGGAACGTGCCTCGCGCCATCCTCACACAGGGGATAGATTATACCCAACTGTTCAACAAGGCCATAGAAATCAACGACCTTTGAAGTATAATCTAAATCGTCTAAAAGCGCTGAATCAAACTTCTCTCTGCTGACTTTAATGGATTCGAGCTTCTTCCATCCACCACTGTGAACAAAGTGAATTTTCTTTCCCCTTAAAATTGACTTGACTTCATCCGGGAATATTTTTTTGCCCCAGGCAAGCCAGAGAATCCACGAAAAGCCATAAACTAAAAGCTCATCGTGATTGCTCAGCATTTCGGCTAAACGATCCCATTTCATGCTTTCGGGGTCTTCGGAGTCCTCGAGAAGAAATTGAATATCGGAAGAAAGAGGGCGTAAAGCCATAGCGGCAGCAACGCGGGCGGAAAACTCCCCGCGGCGGCGAAGAGATTTAACACTATCGAGTATCAAAAGGGGTCTTTTCTTTTCGCCGACGAAACTAGCCAATATCTTTGTAGTGCTTTCCGATTGGAGTTTTGAGCTTTGTTCATCCAGAACAATTTGGCTGGAAATGCCACTTGTGGAAGACGAATGTGCAACTCTCTTATGCTTAATATCTCCACTTTCAGTCTTTAACTCCAGATGTTTGAAAACCCCAACATGGACAAACGGCAAATCTTCAATTTTGTCGGCCCTTTGCCAGTTAGGCCACATTCTGGCAAATTCCTTACAACCTTCTATATGATGTAATGTAATGTCATTCATTTCTTCCAAAAAAAGGGCATCATCTCTCTCGCCGTAAACCGACCTGGAAATAAGCTGACTCATTAAAACTCCTTGTTGGTAAAATGGGATAAATGGTCCGGTCTAATAAGAGCACAATTGGTGCGGCTTGAAGGGTCTCGCAACACTGAGCGCCAATTTTCCTGGAGGACGGGAAGTCCGATATCGTACACCGGCTCATCAAAAAATTGCTTGAGTATTTCGATGACCTTTGCTTTATTTATTCCATACAAGTTAAATAGTTTATAGACTTTGTCAGTAAGCTTTATATTCAAACTGAAAACCGGCCATAGATACACAGCACAAAGTTGAGCGTGTCCAAAGTAAGTTCCGGGATACTTTTTTTTTAAAAGCCCTTCCAGAGTATGAGCAATGCCATGAACAAGGCCAACACTTGACCTTGCCTGTCCCGCACAAGCCTGTGCGCTAACCTCAAACCAGGCAGGCTCGTTTCTTATAGGTAACCCTTCTAGAATTTTTATTACCCCGGCAAGTTCATTGCGCACTTCATCGCTTGCGATTGGTGAAAGAAAGCCCTCCAAGGTATGAGCCCAAACATCACCGCATGCGTATTTGACCAAGTCTTCTGAAAGTCCTTCAGCTAGTTCATTCCAGATAACGCGAACGTCTGGCAGAAACTCCGGTCCAATATAGATTATCTTTTTGCCCCCTTCATTCAAGACAGCGATGGGTGAATTTTCAGCACCACTTCCCCATATCGAAGGAACAGCAATTAATTGCATCATGGGATTATTTTCTTTCCTCCATACTTTAGCTTTGTCAATCAGAACTCCACCACCGATAACTATAAGTGCGTCCAAGTTGTGGGAGGGCTCTTCATCATCCTTTAATATAGGCAATGAAAGATTACCCTCCACTTTCTGCCGCAAGTAGGGACGCGTCCATATTGCAGCATTCTCAAAAGCATGAGTTAAGAGCTTTTCAAGTGGCCATACTTCAGGTTTCTCCATCAAAGCTTATACCTTTTGCCTCCAGGATTTTGATGATATCTTGAACCCCACTTATGGTCAGAGCCTCTTCAGGTTCTAAATGATATCCAAAAGTTTCCTGAATACCCACTGCTAACGATACGACACCCAGAGAATCCCATGTGTCAACGTCTTCCCTTTTAAGATCAAAGTGGAATTCGGAATCTTCTAAAAGAAACACATCAATAAGCAAATCCCTTAATTTTTCTTTATTGTTCACTTATTAACTCCTCTGTCTCCAATGAATGGTTCTATCTGTAATTCTAGAGAGTGCCGATTTATCGATTTTCCCACTCGGCAAGACTGGAAAAGATGAGGTGCTTTCTACCCGTATTGGCCAATGAGTTCTGGAATAGTTTTTGCGAAAGGCTTGTAAAATACTTCTCACCTGCTCTTTAGTAGGTTCAGGAGAAAGAATGAGAACATGCCCTCCTTCACCTGATATATCTACATCACGATAGAAGGCAGCTTGCCCTGACCAACAGGCATAAACTATCTCAAGTAATTGAGGAAGAGAAATCTTTTCTCCATATCTCTTGAATATCTCATTGCTTCGCCCTTTAATGCGCCAGTAACCGTTTTCAATTTCTTCACCTAGGTCGCATGAAGATATCCAGTCTTCTTCAGTGGGTATATATAATCCATTATCATCATAAAAGCCCACCGCTTGATATGGGCTTCTAAAAAGAATTTCTCCTTTATCGCTGATTTTCAACTCAACACCAGGCAGAGGTTTGCCAATATTGCTGCCTTCGTCGCTGTCCTCAAGAGGACGAATAGTTAACCTTGGCATTGCTTCAGCACATCCATAGTTGTTAAATATCCTCGCATTTGGAAATAGTCGTTTAACAATGTCAATCTCATTTTGCGGAAACGGTCCACCCGCAAAATGCAGCCGGATAATACCAGGAAAAGAAATATCATGACCATAATGAGTGGTAAAAAGTGAAACCTGGGCACCAACAAGGCAAAGGAGAGCATCATTAGCTTCCAGTAAAGCCTTCCTTAAAGTATCAGGTTGCTTGAAACCTCCTGACAAGATCAAGTCTCTCTTCATGACTCTCGACCAGAGCCATTGATTAACGAAAGCATAGCAATAGGTGAGAGGAAGCGCTAAAATCGCCTGTCGACAAGGTTCACTATCTTGTACTTCGTGTAAAACTCGTGCAAGCTTTTCCGCTCTTTCCCTTGAACCGATAACGAGTTTCGGCTGGCCTGTACTGCCCGATGTAAACAGTACAAAGTGATTCTTATGAAATAACTCGGGTAATTGCCTCACTACCTTTTCAACCCACTCTTTGGAAACACCACTTCGATCAGGTAAAAAGACAAATGTAGCAATCTCCGCCCAACACCTATCAAGCTTTGTTATATCGGTATTGACTTCGCCTTCAGTTAAAATATACATCTTCTATTTGGTTAACCTAACCATATTTGCAATAAATTTTTCATGGTCAATTGCAAAATTGCCAGTCACTTTCTTGCCGGGGCCAACATTCATAGTTACCACTGAACCTATGCTTACCCATGCCCCACTCCCAATTGTTATCTTGGAGGAAATGGAGGCAGACGGCCCTATCCACACATCGTCACCAATCGCTGAATTTCCTCCCACCTGAGCACAGGCTACTATCATGCATCTTTTCCCAATAGCAACATTGTGTCCAACATGTACAAGATTGTCGATTTTTGTATATTCTCCGATAGTAGTGAAGGAACGAAACACTGCTTTATCCACTACAGAATTCGCCTGAATCTCCACCCCTTTGTGAATAAGAACACCTCCTGCGTGAGTTACAGATAATATCTCTTTTTCAAAACGAATGAATTGAAAACCTTCTCCTCCTATCACACTACCTGGCCCTATGATCACATCACTTTCTAGAATAGAGCCCTCAAGAATTGAAGCGTGAGATCCTATAATGCAGTTTGGGCCAATGCGAACATTATTTTCAGCAACATACGCCCTTGGGTGGATGGAGCTACTTCCTGCTACTTCTGAAGGAAAAGGTTCCCAATAAAAGTTTGTCTCATTAGCTAAATAGTTGTGGATGTCGAAGAATGCCTTCCGTGGAATTGATGCAACAGCTAAACCTAATTCCTGTGGTACCCTTGGAGCTAAATCTCGGCTAGTAATGACACATGACATATTAGGCGTGCTTAATAATCTACGAAGATGCCTAGCATCTTCCACATAGGTAAATTGATTAGGATTATTATGGTTATTATACCTAACAAACGCTAAGGACTCGAATTCCCCATCCCTCACTACATCCATAAAATTCTTGTTCTCCAATTCGCTTAGCTTCATTTTTGGAATCATCTTGCCTCCTCTTATAGTTAAGTTAATACCATATCCATCGTGAAAATTGAGGCGGTTCTATAAAAAAAATTATAGCGCTATCTACATCGTAAATCAACTTAGTTTTTACGATGCGCTAATATCAAATCACAACAGATTCGGCAATATACGACAAGTCTTCTCTCATCAGCGATGGATGAACTGGCAAGGAAAGCACCTCTGTGGCAGCCTTTTCGGAGTTAGGAAAATGGTCATTATAGCCCAAGTTCTGGTAAAGAGGTTGCTTGTGTATTGGCAGAGGGTAATATATCTCTGTGCCGACACCTTTATCCATCAACTTCTGCCTCAATTCATCTCTTGGCATACCGAAATCTTGTGTAATTCTGACCGTGTATTGGTGGAAGACATGCCTTGTATTGGATTTGATACTGGGAGGAATCAGTCCCCTAATTCCACTTAGTTCCCTGGTTAAGAATTTTGCGTTCTCTATTCTTTTGCTGCTAAATTCTTCCAACTTCATCAGCTGACAAAGCCCTATCGCTGCGGCTATGTCGGTCATGCGGTAATTATAACCCAGAATTTCATGGAGGTATCTCTGTCTTTGCCCGTGATTTCTTATCATCCTGGCTTTCTGGGCGATATCTTCATCGTTCGTGGTTATCATCCCACCTTCTCCGGTGGCCATATTCTTCGTGGGGTAGAACGAGAAACAGCCCGTGCCAAATGACCCTACTTTTTTTCCTTCGTATTCTGCCCCATGTGCCTGGCAAGCATCCTCTATGACTGCAAGCTTGTGCTCGTCTGCTATTCCCATTATCTTCTTCATATTACAGGGCTGACCATAGAGGTGAACGGGTATTATTGCCTTCGTCCGTGGTGTAATTTTATCATCAATGTTATCTGGGGCAATATTAAAACTGTCTTCCTCTATGTCAGCAAAGATGGGCCTGGCACCTGTAAAGAGAATTGAGTTGGCAGTGGCTACAAATGTAAAAGGAGATGTAATGACTTCGTCTCCCTCTCCAATTCCATGCGCTAATAAAGCTATGTGGAGGGCAGCAGTCCCAGAGTTTACGGCGATGGCATATTTAGTACCAATAAACCCGGCGAATGCTCCCTCAAATTCCTCCACTTTCTTGCCCTGGGCAATAATCCCGGACCTCAACACTGCTACCACAGCACTGATTTCGTCTTCACCTATGATTGGCTTTGCAATAGGAATCATCTTACTTTTATTATGTTACAGTAATATTCGAGCGCTGGCTATGATTCTTAGTCCATCTTTACAATTAAGCATTGGTTGGAGGATATCCACAAGACCGGTTCAGGTTTATCCCTAAAAAATTCATCAAATGCTCTTTTCACCCCTACGGACGAAGCGTAATCGTGTGATATGAGTACCCCCCCCCTGCTCAGTCGAGGGTAAAAAAACTCAAACAATCTAAAGTACTCTTATACAAGTCAACATCGAGGTGGACAAAGGAGAAGCGATTTTTCTCCACTGGCTTAGCTGAAAGCGGCACTATACCTTTATGGAAATAAACCTTTTTGTACTTTACTAAGTATCTCTGTACCTCTCCTAATGAATAGGCAAATTGGGTTTCGTGGAATTCCAATGAATTATCCTCCTGTGAAAGTGGAGGGAGCCCTTCAAATGTATCAAATAAATGTAAATGTTTCCCTTTTTTTGCTTCACAAAGAAGTTTGGCACTAGCACCTTGATATACACCCACTTCTGCAATATCGCCAGGTATGTGTTCTGTAGATATTACAGCCAAGTATATATTCCTGGCCTCATCATTCTTCAACAACATTTTACGCTCTCTTTTAATTTCCTTTGTTTGGTTACGCTCTCTTTTAATTTCCTTTGTTTGGGCAAAAGGTTCATCAATGATTACTATCCGCATTTGTCTAGATTTAAGGTAGCTCTTTAAAAACTTCCAAAAACGTTTTTTAGGATAGGAAAAAATTTTACTGGAAAGGATTTTGTATAGCTGGTTCTCTATCATTTACTCTTCCCGGTAATGATGGCTGCGCTTTTACTCAGGACTTACCTGAGCCAAGATATTCAAAAATTTTCACAGTTGTTGCTGATGTTGTGGCCCCGGATGAGTAGACGAGCTCATAGCTATCCAACTCTTCGAGAGGCACGGGGCTATTAAAGGGGTTGAGACCTCCTATGTCATAATTCCCCGGTTGCTGAGCTGAGACATAGGTTTCAGCCTCTTCAGGACTTGAGAAGAACTGAGCGCCAACAATTACGTTATAGCGTGCCGCTGCATTTATGGGCACTACATTATACTGAGAATAAATTATCACCTTGTAACCGCTATTTAACAGTTCCTCGCCCGTTTTCCACGCCCAAGAAATAGCTACTGTGGAGTTTGCAGACGGAACTACAGCTTCGCCGTCAAAGTTGTAGAGCCTAGCTACAGTGGATTGGTAATAAGCGGGGTAGTACAAAGCTACTGGCTGTAGCGCGTCGCTTGACACCGGCGCGAAATAAACTTGGTAAAACTCATCCACGTTCTTTCCAGTCTCCTTCTCAGCCCACTCTACCATGGCATAGAACTTTGAAATCGACATCGCATAGTCAATCATCACATATTTTGTACGCAGGTTGTACTGGTCCACAATTTCCTGGGCTGCGCTTTCATTCTGGGCGGTGAAGAACTGGCCAGCACGGTCAGCCCCGACCTGGCCAGGATTAGCATTAGGTATGCGATGAGAAATCTGCATTATAAAGTAGCCATAGTCCCACCATGACATTACACCATAGGCAGTCTCGGGATATTCGAACTCATCCCGCGGCGGGTATAGCTCATAATAGAATTCGGGGTCACCAAAGGGTTTGGGGCTGATATCTTTTAGCTCCAGGCACGCGCTATACCACTCCTCATGCATAATAGCATTTGGCATGCTGGCGAGTACTTTCACCATGCCAATATTGGGGAAAAAGACTACGAAAAAGATGACTATTCCGACAACGATGACCCTCGCCCAGACGCCTCTGGGCTGCATAAATGTTTTTGGCTTCGCTTTTTCCCTGGCTTTCTTTTCCCTCTTCTTGAATTTTTTAACCGCTCCCACTACCTCTTTAGACTTAGTCAGTAATTTGTTTAAGCCAGCGAGGTCCAGCATCTTCCAGGAAAAATACCCCGTGAGCAAGGCAGCATTCACGGCATAGTAGTAACCGAAGCGGCGCTGCCCCAGAACTGCCATCAACATTATTATGCTCCATATCAGAAACAGGATTTTGTCGGCACCTTTTTCCTTAATAGTGAGATAAATAAGCATGGCAAAGGAAATAAATGAGATGAAGAAGGAGGTGGTGAAGTTGCCCCAGGCTATCCTTGGGGTCAGGGACTCCGCCTCCCGAACAGTCCACATAGCACCGGTCGGGTTGAATATGCTAAATTTCTCAAGCATGGACTGAAACAGGGAGGGATTGATGGCATGAAAAGTAACAAGACCGATTACAGCCAGTCCCAGCAAGGCCAAAGGATAGTAAACAGGCTTTAAGGCCCTGCCTGCCATGAGCCTTGAGATAACACTTAAGACTATTGGTGCCACTATGGCAACCGGCATAGCTGCACTATAAATGGTATCCAGGCTGCTCTTGCCCAATACCGGAAGAAGCATGAGGAAAGCAATGAGGAAGAGAGGAGTGCCGACAATACACAGATAGTCGCTCGATTTATGCCTTAAGTGGTCCACGATGAACTGAATCACCAGGTAAGCGAATATAACGAAGATGAACAGCAGCCCACCTTGCCAGGTAAGGAGATAAATACCCAGGAAGATACCAGCAAGCAGGGTATAAACGAGAGGCTTGGTGATAGTTGACCAGTCTCTACGTAGAATGTGGCCGAAGGAAATCTCTCTTTCTCGAGCCCGTTTAATGGCCATTATCAGAAAGAGTACGAACACGGTGCTAAATAGAACCTCAGCTACATGGTGGTCGGTAAAGCCAAGCAGCGAACGATGCAGAAACTCGCCAGGCAAGATGACAACCAGGGCGGCTGAAATTACACCCACCCAGCGGTTAAACAGCTCCTTGCCGATAAAGTACACAGGGAAGATCGTCAGAGTGCCCAGAATAGCGGGCATGTAAGCGCCCACCACTTCCATGGTATGCAGAGTCGGTGGCCCCAAGCTAATAAGCCGAACAATGCCAGCAATAAGCCAGGGGAAGAATGGTCGAACAAGCCCTCCACCACCACCGGGGAAGAGCATGTAGGGGTCAAAGGAATTGAAGTGGGGAAAGTTACGAACCAGAGTTTCTATGTTGCGTATGTAATAATAGGCATCGGTCTCTCGGAACCAGACCCCGTCATTAACAAAAATTTGGTCATAAGGCAGGGCTATGCGTATGTACAATGAGATACCGCAGAGGGCTGCCAGAATTATGCCCACTATAACTATGGGGGGAAGTGTTCGTTTTTGCTCTGGACTTTGCTCGCTCACTTAAAATTCCCGCAAAGAAAATATCTTGCCAGCCTGAATAACTTGCCTATTATAAACTTACTGCGCCGAATATTACAACATATTATGACCCACCAGTCCCTTGAGACAGCCTGTTGAACCAGAAGCCAGATTTAATCTATAATTGCACAATGCGAACTTATCGCGCCGTCAACTTAAATGTCCTGTGGTTTTTAATAGCTCTAAATGTCGTAATCTTCGTAATCGAGTTGATAACCGGTGGAGGGATTGCAGCATATAGCCCACTCATTTCTTTTCTGGGTTTGACACCCGCGCTGCTCTCTCAACAACCTTGGACTATCATAAGCAGCATGTTTGTCCACGGCAGTTTTTGGCACATATTATTCAATATGATAACCTTGTATTTCCTGGGCAGTTTCGTCATCCGGGCAGTGGGGGAGAGAAGTTTCCTGGCGGTATTTTTTCTCGGAGGGCTGGCGGGGAATATTCTCTACTTTGTTCTGGGCTATCTTGTTCTTCTTGGCCTTCTTCCTCCTTCTTTTGGGCATCCGTTCAACATAGGGATAGGAGCTTCCGGAGCCGTTTTCGCCCTTGCTGGAGCCCTGGCGATAATGGTCCCCAGAGTGCCGGTCTTTATATTGTTCATACCTATCCCCATGCCACTCTGGATAGCAGTCATAATCCTCCTCGTCCTCTCCTTCCTCTTCTCCGGCATAGCCTGGGAAGCTCACCTCGGGGGATTGCTGCTAGGGCTCGTAGCCGGCCTCATTTTCAGGAGGAGAAGGCGAATCTATTATTTTTGACCCTTAAAAGATGAAGGTAAGAGAAATTCGCCTGAATTCCGATGGGCTTGAGCTTGTCGGCGAGCTCCATATTCCGTCAGGTGACAAGGTTCACCCTGCCTTGTGCATCTGCCATGGCATTCCGGCTGCTCCCCCCGACCCCACCGATAGAGGCTACGCATTACTGGCGCAGGACTTTTGCCGTGCTGGCGGCTTCGCCACCTTAATCTTTAACTTCCGGGGGGCTGGAAGGAGCGAGGGTAATCTAGACATCCTTGGCTGGAGTCGAGATTTACAAGCCGTTCTTGATTTTTTGTATAGCCTTAAGGAGGTAGATAAGACTCGTTTTTGCTTACTCGGATTTAGCGGAGGGGCAGCGGTTTCCGTTTACACCGCAGCCCATGATCCTAGGGTATCTTCAGTGGTAACCTGTGCCTGCCCTGCGGATTTCCGTTCTCTCTCTCAGAAAGAAACGCTTCCGGACACCATCCAACGGTTTCGCCAAATCGGGGCAATCAGGGATAAAGACTTTCCACCCTCAATAGAAGAATGGGAAAAAGGATTTGAGACCGTCTCTCCAATCAAGTGGATTGATAAAATTTCTCCCCGTCCCCTGCTCTTGGTTCATGGAGATGCCGACGAATTAATACCCCTGGAGCACGCCCATAAGCTCTACCAGAAAGCTAAAGAGCCCAAAGAGTTAAAAATAGTAGCCGGTGCCAGACACAGAATGCGCCTTGAAAAAGCAGCAATGGCTTTTGTTCTGGATTGGCTAAAGGCGAAGTGCTAAACCGAGAGAGCATTTTCAGTAAACGAAGGGGGCAGCCTTGAAGGACATAAAATTAGCAAGCAAGAGCCAATCACATCGAGGACGAGGAATTTTACACGACACTACACGGTTAACTGTTTCTTTAAGAAAGTATATGTTCTTTGGCCTTTTCTCGACAGTCTGAACAATCCACTATTTGTTACCTCAGCCACTATTTCCTTTTCCTTCATATGGTGGTCACTGAAGGATAGGATTCCATCTGGTTTCAATACTTGATGTAACTCCCTTAGTACCGCGTCTGGATCGCTCAAGTGGTGAAAGGCATCGTACAATAGAACCACATTTAAGCTATTATTCGGCAACCCGGTTTTGCAATCGGAAAGAATGGTTTTTACATTTGTCAGCTGCTTTTTTGAGGCGATATCCTGGACTTTACGAATTGCCAGTGGATGGATATCCAGGGCATAAATCTTCCCCGACTCGCCTACCAGTTCTGCCAGGGGGATTATGTAACTCCCGGGGCCACAGCCATAATCGAGCGCATGAAATCCCGGTTTTATCCCCACCTCCTCTAAGGTCTTCTTGCGGGGCAAGAAGAAATCGCGAAATTTGTAGCCCAAAGACATGAATTGAAAATCAAAACTGGACATTGGCTTATCCATAGCGCTCTCTTCCTTTTCTTCTAAGAGGCAATTTTGTAGGATGGGCACAGACATACAATAAAAGTCAGCCCTTTGCAGTCCCAGCCTGCTTTATCAGCCAGTATTCTATACTGTCGGCCAGGGCCAGCCAACTAGCTTCGATGATGTTAGTGGAGCTGCCTACCGTTCGCCAGTTTTCCCTGCCGTCGCTGGATTCAATGAGCACCCGCACCTGCGATGCAGTTCCTGCGGTTTCTTCGAGGATGCGCACCTTATAATCAATAAGTTTTACAGCACTCAAGCCAGGATAGAACTGTAGTAAAGCTTTGCGCAGAGCCTGGTCGAGGGCATTGACCGGGCCATCGCCCTCAGCCGCCGTATGCACTACCTTGTTATCCACCCTGACCTTAATAGTGGCTTCCGACAATGGCTCTTCTTGATTGCCTCTGGTGGGTGGGCGGCGCCGTTTCTCCACCACGATTATGAAGTCAACCAGCTCAAAAGGTGACTGGTAGTCGGGCTGAGCCCGGCGGAGTAAAAGGTCGAAGGACGCCTCGGCGACATCATATTGAAAACCCTGCTTCTCTAATAACTTAATTTGCTCCAGCATCTTCTCAATCTCTTTGCCTTTAGGGACAGGCAGTCCACGCTCTTTAGCTTTAAAAATAATACTTCCCTTCCCGGCCAGCTCGGAAACAACAACATGCGGGCGGCTGCCTACTAGACTCGGGTTTATGTGCTGGTAGCTATCTTCCCATTTTATTAAGCCTGATACATGAATCCCACCTTTATGAGTGAAGGCATCATCGCCTACATAGGGAAGCCGATCATAATGAGGCATATTAGCCAGTTCTGATATATAGCGGGAGTCATCGCTGAGCTTGCTTAGCTGCTCGTCAGTAACACAGTCGATGCCCATCTTAAGTTTCAAAGTTGGTATGATGGAACAAAGATTGGCATTGCCACAGCGCTCCCCATAGCCATTCATGGTTCCTTGAACCTGAATAACTCCCGCTTCCACAGCAGCCAGGGAATTAGCTACGGCAAGCTCGGCATCATTATGGGTGTGAATGCCCAAAGTAACAGGACTTGCCTTTTGAACAGCTTTAATAGCTTCCGCTATCTGTCGTGACAGGCTGCCGCCATTGGTATCGCAGAGAACCACGCATTCCGCACCGGCTTTAGCCGCAGTCACCACCACCTGCAAGGCATATTCGGGGTTATCCTTATATCCGTCGAAGAAGTGCTCGGCATCGAAGAAAACCCTGAGCCCTTTTGCTTTGAGGTAAGTTATAGAATCTGCGACCATGCTGAGGTTTTCTTCCAGCGTTGTTTCCAGAACCCGGGTTACCTGCTTATCTCAGGCTTTTCCTACGATAGTGGCCACCCTGGTTTTGGCTTGAAGTAAGGCCTGGAGATTAAGGTCCTTTTCCGCCTGAGAATTCGCGTGCCTGGTGCTGCCAAAGGCGA
>Ga0307429_1000330_pt1 | contig 30962 bp, 27 predicted proteins | sample SalMarWE160230MG_FD_202151 | JGI IMG/M metagenome (GOLD analysis project Ga0307429, IMG submission 202151) | Salt marsh sediment microbial communities from the Plum Island Ecosystem LTER, Massachusetts, United States - WE1603-230 | ecosystem: Environmental > Aquatic > Marine > Intertidal zone >... | reverse complement strand
CTCTGGTCCTATTATTATTGGTCAGGCTTGTGAGTTTGATTATTCAGGAACCCAGGCTTGTAAAGCTCTCAAAGAGGAAGGCTATGAGGTGATCTTGGTGAATTCCAACCCGGCAACTATTATGACTGACCCTCAAATGGCTGACAAAACTTATATTGAACCGCTTACTGTTGAGAATGTGGAGAAGATAATTATCAAGGAAAGACCGGATGCTCTTCTTCCCAACCTTGGCGGCCAGACCGGGCTTAATCTTTCATCTGAACTTAGCAAAAAAGGGATATTGGATAAATACGATGTTGAATTGATAGGAGTAAAGGCAGATGCCATACAAAGAGGTGAAGACAGAATTACCTTTAAAGAAACAATGGCTAAACTTGATATTCCTGTGCCCGAAAGTTCTCCTTCGCATTCTGTCGAGGAGGCAGAAAGAATAGCTGAGGAGCTTGGATATCCTGTGGTCTTAAGGCCTGCTTATACCTTAGGCGGAACAGGGGGAGGCATTGCCTATAATGTAGAAGAATTAAGAACAATTGTTGCCAGGGGACTATCAGCAAGTCTGGTAGGGCAGGTGCTGGTGGAAGAGTCAGTTTTAGGTTGGGAGGAACTTGAGCTTGAAGTGGTCAGGGATGCCAAAGGTAACAAGATTACAGTTTGTTTTATTGAAAATGTTGATCCAATGGGTGTCCATACTGGGGATAGCTTTTGTGTAGCACCGATGCTGACCGTTTCAAAGGAACTACAGAAAAAACTTCAGGATATATCCTACAGGATTGTTGACGCTATAGGTGTATTAGGTGGCACTAACATACAATTTGCCCATAATCCCCAAGACTCAAGAATTGTGGTTATTGAAATTAACCCACGCACTTCACGTTCTTCAGCCTTAGCTTCAAAGGCAACAGGCTTTCCTATCGCTCGCATATCAAGTAAACTCGCAGTTGGTATAACCCTTGATGAGATACCTTACTGGAAGGAAGGAACACTTGATAAGTATACACCGAGTGGAGATTATGTGGTGGTAAAATTCCCACGTTGGGCATTTGAGAAGTTTCCCCAGGCTGAAGACAAACTCAGCACGCAGATGCAAGCTGTGGGTGAGGTGATGAGTATAGGTAAAAATTTTAAGGAGGCATTTCAAAAGGCAATACGCTCACTGGAGATTAAGAGATATGGCTTGGGAGGAGCAAAAGATTTTGCTGAAGCTTCCCTTTCTGAAATTAAGGCAAAGTTAGTTAAGCCTTCAAGCGAACGCATTTTCTTAATGTACGAAGCATTGCGTAAAGGTATGTCTGTTGAAGAGCTTCATCAGATGACCAAAATCAATAAATGGTTCATCAGCCAGATGCAGGAGTTGGTAGAATTTGAAGAAGAGATAAAAAAATTCAGCGGCAAGGATCTGCCCCAAGATTTGCTTATAAAAGCTAAAGAGGACAGTTTTTCGGATAGATACCTTGCCTGGCTACTAGGTAAGACAGAAAAAGAAATCCGTACCCAGCGACTTAATGCGGGAAAGGTGGAAGCATATGAAGCAGTGCCAGTAAGTGGTGTTGATGCTGCCTATTATTTTTCAACATATAATGCTAAAGATTCTGTTAAGGTATCATCTAAGCGAAAGATAATGATTTTAGGCGGCGGCCCTAACCGCATCGGCCAGGGCATAGAGTTTGATTATACCTGTGTCCACGCTGCTTTTACATTGCGAGAAGAGGGGATTGACTCAGTAATGGTTAACTGCAATCCAGAAACTGTTTCTACCGATTATGATACTTCGAATAAACTCTACTTTGAACCCCTGACAGTGGAAGATGTGTTAAGTATTTATGAAAAAGAAAAACCCGAGGGAGTAATCGTACAGTTCGGAGGACAGACCCCTTTAAATATAGCAAAGGAGCTTTACCAAGCCGGGGTAAAGATTCTGGGCACAAGTCCTGAGAGTATTCATCTTGCCGAGGATAGGCAGAAATTTAAAGAGATAATACAAGAGCTCAGTATTCCCCAGCCTGAAAGCGGAGTTGCCTGTTCCGTAGAAGAGGCACTAGCTGTAGCTAATAAAATAGGATACCCTTTAATGGTGCGTCCCTCTTTTGTCCTGGGTGGAAGGGGTATGCAGATTGTGTATAACAGGAAGATGCTTTTAGATTATGTAAAAACAGCTATAGAAGTTAGCCCAGAATATCCGATGTTAATTGATAAATTCTTAGAGCAGGCTATTGAGGTTGAAGTTGATGCTATTGGAGATGGCGAGGATGTATATATCCCAGTAGTAATGGAGCATATAGAGCTTGCTGGAATTCACTCTGGAGATAGCGCCTGTGTGATCCCTTCCCGCAATATTTCAAAGGAAAATCTTGCCTCAATAGAGGACTACACAAAAAGAATCGCTAAGGCGCTTAAAGTCGTTGGTCTGATGAACATTCAATATGCCATAGCAGATGGTAAAGTCTATATATTAGAGGCTAATCCTCGCGCTTCGCGGACTGTTCCTGTAGTAAGTAAGGTTATAGGTGTATCAATGGCAAAAATAGCAACGCAGGTTATGTTAAGCAGAAAATTAAAAGATATAATCCCTGCACATAAGAAAGAAATTTCCCATGTTGGCGTAAAAGAAGCTGTGTTCCCTTTTAATATGTTTCCTGCTGTTGACCCTGTCCTGGGGCCCGAAATGAAAGCAACAGGAGAAGTGATGGGCATTGCCTCTTCATTTGGGCTAGCGTTTTACAAAGCGCAAGAAGCCACAGGTATGAGATTGCCTATAGAGGGAACAGTTCTGATTTCAGTGGCGGATAAAGATAAGAAGTATATTCTTGAAATAGCGAATAAGCTTAGAAAGTTGGGTTTTAAGATACTGGCGACAAAAGGAACTAAGGCTTATTTAGATAATAATGGGATGGAATCTTGTCTGGCAGTAAAGCTGCACGAAGGTCGGCCCAATATAACCGATGATATTCACAATAGGCGGATACAGATAATAATCAATACTCCTGTAGGCAGAGAAAGCAAATATGATGATAGCTATATTAGAAAAGCTGCTATCCAGCATAAAATTCCTTACATCACTACAATTGCTGCAGCTATGGCAATTGTGGAGGGAATAGAAGCAGCAAAATGCGGGGAGATAGAGATAAAATCTATTCAGGAATATCATAACTTATGAAAATTTTTGCCACAAGCGATATTCACGGCAATAAGGCATTGGTTTATCTTGCTCTTTACAGTCAACAACATAGAACGTCCTTCACTGAATATTTGCAATTTCAAGTTCTTAAACATTTTACAAATTATTGTAAATAGTATCTATCATCTCTGAAAGATATTCTGCTATAGCAGGGGCGGCTGTGAGAGCTGGGGATTCTATCCCGACAAGGTTTATTAAACCAGCTAAACCTCTTTCAGACTCGTGACAAATTACAAAGTCTCTGAAGTCTTCCTCCTGTGTTTGTAATTTTGGTCTAATACCAGACATAGCCGGTGAGAGGTCATTAATATCTATGGTGGGGAGATATTTCCTGATAGAGTTATAAAATTCTTCCTTTTCTGACTCTACGCCATAATCAATTTTATTTACAAAATAAGCATTTGGCCCGAATTTAATGTCGTGATTTAAATCCAGACCAGCATGTATACCAATAGAGAATTTTCCAGGCACTGGATATATCAAATGATCTAAAGATTTTTTATTCCAGGAAAAATAGTCTCCTTTACAAGAATGTAGTCTGTAGCCAGCTTCATCTATATCTATGCCGGCCATTTCTGCTATTTTGTCTGAGTCAAGACCCCCTGAATTTATCAAAATTTTGGTAGTAAAATCCTCTGTCGTTCCATCTGAATTCTCTACTTTAAACTTGAATCCAGAGTTTTCTTTCTTTATATCAGTGACCTCTGAATTATATACGAGAAGAGCACCCTTAGATTTTGCCGCATCGGCAAAGTGTTTCATCAAGCCATGAGAGTCTATGATTCCTGAACTGGGAGAATATATTGCTAATTTAGCGTGTACACAAGGCTCTATTTTCTTAATTTCAGTTGGTTCATAAAGCACAAGGCCATCCACACCGTTTTCTTCGCCTCTTTGTTTCAAGTCTTCTAATATACCGATCTCTTCCTCGTCTGTAGCTACAGTGAGTTTGCCTAATTTTTCATAACCAATCCCATTCTTTTCACAAATATCATAGAGCATTCTATTGCCTTCAACACACAAATTAGCTTTCAAAGAACCTGGTGGGTAATGTATACCAGAGTGAATGACTTCACTGTTTCTGCTACTGGCTTCTTGTCCAAAACTGCTGTGCCTTTCTACCATGACAATACTTTCGTTTTTTTCGGAAAGCTCCTTAGCAATTGCCAAACCTACGACACCCGCACCAATTATCGTTATGTCAATGTCAGCCATCAAATGAAAATTCCTCCCTTGGTACAATTCAATTTTTCGTCTCCCTACTTAATGTAACTTAAAGTTTATATGATTCTGGTCTTTTTCTTTATCGATTTCACGAGCTATTTTCTCAGCGTATTTAACGGCCTCTTCTTTTGTTTTAACCTTCTCCATTACTTGGGCCTGGTGGATCCGACTTAATAGATAAGATATATAAGGTCCGCTGGGGATTCTCAATAACTTCATCAGTTCCTCTCCCCCAATCAACTTGGGTGGATGAAGAATAAGGGAAGATTTTTTAAAATATTCTTTCAGCAGTTGAATCACAGGCCTCGAAGAGGCTAATTTGTTAAGATTTACCGCCAGAAGGAGCAAAGAAATTTCGACCAATTCTTTCTTTGCTTCTATCAGGAACTCAGCGTTAAGTTGGGTATTTTTTTCCCTACCCATAATCTTTTTTAATTTAGGATAGAGCTGTTCAACTCTTCGCATGATTTTTATATGGCTCCGGCTAAGTTTTAATCGCTTCCCGGCAGAAGATAGAGTGAGTTTTTCCTGTAGAGGGGGGGAAATTAGGGCCATAATTTTCAATAGATCCCTGCGTGAAGTCATCGCCTTTTCATCTTTCTCCAAATGAAGATCGACCTTTTCTTTAAGATCCTTGGGCAGCACTTTCTCGTTTGACAACAAAATTTCTAATCTTTTCAGGTTTTCTAAATTTGGAGTTTGTCCGAATATTTTTTCCAGTAAGACTCCCGCTGAAGAATTTGCCAGACATCTGTGAGAAAAAGGATTTTTCAGAAAAAGACATAGTTCATCTCTTATTCTCTCCCCGGCTACTTTTTTAATAAGAGGAGATTTACTGGAAATAAGATGCGCAATCTTTTCCTCCATCTCGAAGTCAAGTTGGGAGACAAAGCGGAAAGCACGCAGCATACGAAGAGGATCTTCCTCCAGGGATTTTTCTCTCGATAGTCTAATTTTTTTATTTATCAGATCCTCCAGCCCTGTTTCAGGATCTATCAGGGCTAAGCAAGGCATATCAAGGAAATCCAGATCCAGGGCAAGGGCATTAATGGTAAAATCGCGCTGAAGAAGATCAGCATTCAGACTCTGAGATTTTTTAAGAATGAAGTCTATGGTGGCTTTTCCAGGAAGGACAACTCTTCTCAAGGTTGAATTTAAGACAACCAGACTTGCCTTCACCTGACTCACAAAAAGATGGACAATTCTAAATTCCGGATCGTCCAACACTACGTCTAAATCCTTTTTTTCTCTACCTAGCAGAAGATTACGGAGGCACCCTCCTACCAACCAGAGTTTTTCCTTTCCTTTTATGCTGGTGAGTTCCTTGAGATAGGTATCCTTCTGGAGGCTGTTTTTAAGATAAGCCCAATTTAAGGAGCCTCCCGGACCTCTTTCCAGACGAATTTTATCCAGGATGCCATTAACAAATTTTCCCGAATCAATGGTTCCATAGCGTTTAGCTATTTCCACAGCCTCATTTATACTGACTATAGGAGGAACATTTTCTAAAAAAAGAAGTTCGTAAATGGTAAATCTAAGGATATTTCTATCCACAGTAGCCATGCGTTCCAGAGACCAGTTCTTGGCGTATTTTTTTATTAGAAAATCGATAGGAAGGAGAAGTTGGGAGGTTCCCCGAATCAGTCTTTCGGCAAATTCCTTTACTTCAGGTCTGAATCGGTACCGGGAAAAGGCAACGTTCAATGCCTCCTCTACTGGAGTTCCTCTTATGTCCATCTGGTAGAGGATTTGGAGAGTAAGTTCTCTAGCCTTTCGGCGATTTTTCATCCCTGAAAATCCCTGCCCGGTTATTTATTGTCAACAGTTTCAAAATACTGTATGTTCTTGATTTTGTCAACTTCCAATGTTAGCACTGATTCAACCGGAGGGACTTGACGAATTTCTCTCCTTGTGCTATATTCACAAACTGAGAAATACCATCTCTATAATCCTTTATTAGAAGCAATTTTCCTGGGTTGATTGAAATTTTTTTCAAAATTGAAAATGAGCAAAGGAGGTGAGGTAGGATGAATAAGGCCGAATTAGTAGAGACGGTGGCTGCTGAGGTAGGGTTAACTAAAAAAGATGTAAATAACGTTGTCGACGCCATGACTTCAGCAATTACTAACTCTCTGGCTAGAGGAGAGAGGGTTACTTTGGTTGGTTTTGGTACATTTCTGGTGCAGAGGAGAAAGGCCCGTCAGGGTGTGAATCCTCAGACTAGAACCAGGATAAGTATTCCGGCCAAAGATGTACCTAAGTTTAAACCGGGAAGAAGTTTGAGAGAAGCGGTAGCATAACAAAAATCGCTGAGGAGCTAAGGGAGATTGTTTCACTCTCTTAGCTCCTTTCAAGAGAATCTTGGAAAGTCAAAAATGATTGATTCTTACCGGTTTGGACACATTGTCATAGATGGAAAGCGATATACTTCTGATGTAATCATCTATCCAGATAAAATAGATCCCCATTGGTGGAGAAAAGAGGGACATCTGCTTCTACCTCAAGATTTAAAGGAGGTGGTAAAGCGGAATCCAGAAGTTCTCGTTATCGGCACAGGAGATCCTGGATTGATGAAAGTTCCAGCTACTACCCAACAATGGGTTCAGTCACGTGGGGTAGAAATAAGAGTAAAACCTACCCAATCAGCCTGCCAAATCTATAACCAGTTCTGTAAAACGAAGAAAACAATCGCTGCTCTTCACTTAACTTGCTAGCCCTGAAAAACAGTTTCGGTGAAAAGGACTTCGGCTTTCTTGACCAAAATGGTCTTTTTTGTTATATTCATCGAGGAAGGAGAGTGTAATGTCCGGAATGTATACTGATCGAGTAAGTGAGCTGGAGAAAAAAATCAGTGAGTTAAGGGGGCATCTTTGAAATAGAGAAAAAAGAAATACAAATTAAAAAGTTAGAACAGGAGGCCTCAAACTCTGATTTTTGGCAAAGAGAAGATCGACGGGAGGTTCTGCAAAAGCTAAGCCATTTGAGGAGAAAAATAGAGGAATGGAGAAAAGCGAGGGATCTTGTAGGGGAAGTTCAAACTTTAGCTCATCTTCTAGAAGAGGAAGAAGATAAGGAGCTCGAAGAGGAGATGGAGACAAAGCTTACCCTCTTAGAAAGAAAATTAGGAGGACTTGAAATAGAGTCCCTTTTAAGTGGAGAAAGTGATTCTCTAAATGCTATTTTGTCCATCCACCCCGGAGCGGGAGGAACCGATTCCTGTGATTGGGCAGAGACCTTGCTTCGCATGTACTTGGGTTGGATAGATAAGAAAAGATATCATGGCAGGGTGGTAGACTGGATAGCCGCAGAGGAAGCAGGAATAAAAACAGCCACGGTAGTAGTGGAAGGAACATTTGCCTATGGTTATCTTAAAGAGGAGGTAGGGATCCACCGATTGGTTCGCCTATCTCCCTTCGATGCGGCCAATCGCCGTCACACTTCCTTTGCTGCAGTGGACGTAATCCCGGAAACTGAGGGTCTCGAGGTGGAAATTAAGGATAATGATTTAAAGATCGATACTTTTCGGGCCGGTGGACCGGGAGGGCAACACGTAAATGTTACCGATTCAGCCATCAGGATTACTCATCTACCTACTGGAATAACCGTGCAGTGTCAGGATGAGAGATCTCAACATAAAAATAAGCTCACGGCCCTGAGGATTCTTAAGGCGCGCCTGCATAATTTTTACGAGCTAGAAGCCGAGAAAGAGTCAAAAAAAAGATATGAGGAAAAAGCTAGGATAGAATGGGGCAATCAGGTTCGCTCTTATATTCTGCATCCTTATTCCCTGGTGAAAGATCATCGAACCGGCGTCCAGACAACCGACGTAGAAAGGGTGCTTAAGGGTGAGATCGATGATTTCATAATTGCTTCATTGAGAAAACTAGCTATGCTTAGAAAGTAAGTTAAGATCGTTAAAGGCTTCTCATATAAGGCAGACATTAGTAGGAGGAGGATAGGATGGGGGGATTTTACATTGGCAGAGAAAGAAAAGCAAGAAAAGCATATGGGTTTGATGAAGTGGCTTTGGTTCCAGGCGAAGTAACTCTTGACCCCAACGATGTAGATGTTAGATGGAAACTGGGTGACCTCACTTTTGCCGTACCCATCTTAGCTTCTGCTATGGACGGAGTAGTGGACACAAATTTTGCCATTCACATGGGCAGACTAGGTGGATTAGCTGTTCTTAACCTAGGGGGCGTTCAAACTCGCTACGAGAATCCCGCCAAAGCGGTAGAGGAAATTATCCATTCCTCTTCGGAGGAAACTGTAGAGATAATTCAGAGAGTCTATCAGGCCCCGATTAAAGAAGAACTAATTGAGAAGAGAATTAAGGAGATGAAGAAAGCCAAGATCCCGGTGGGTGTCTCTGCCATTCCTCAACAGGCGGCCCGCTTTGGTCCCATTGCTGAGGAGGCAGGAGCAGATGTTTTTGTGGTTCAGGCTACGGTAGCTACAGTCAAGTATCATTCTTCCAGGCGAGAATCCCTTGATTTCAGTGAGCTTTGTAGCAAGCTTTCCATCCCTGTGATAGTGGGTAACTGTGTTACCTATGAGACTGCTTATGAGCTTATGCAAACAGGTATAGATGCCCTTCTAGTGGGAGTGGGCCCGGGAGCGGCCTGTACTACTAGGGAGGTGCTGGGAGTTGGAGTTCCTCAGGTTACTGCTACTATAGACACTGCTGCTGCTAGGGACGAGTATTTTAAGAAAACTGGTCGCTATGTTCCCACCATCACCGATGGAGGAATGAGGACAGGCGGCGACATCTGTAAGGCTTTGGCCTCAGGGGCAGATGCAGTAATGATTGGATCTGCCTTCGCCCGAGCTATAGAAGCTCCTGGTAAAGGATATCATTGGGGAATGGCTACTTCGGATGAAAATCTACCCCGGGGAGCGAGAGTTCGGGTAGGGACAACGGGAACCTTAAAGGAGATTGTTTATGGGCCGGCCCGGTTAGATGATGGTTCTCAAAATCTTGTCTGGGCAATAAGAACCTGTATGGGTTATTGTGGAGCCGCTAATATAAAAGAAATACATGAGGTTGAGATGGTAATCGCTCCGGCCATAAAAAGCGAAGGTAAATTTTTTCAGAGAGCCCAGTGGATGGGGATAAAAAAATAGAAAAGGCCCTTTTAGGCTATCTTTTCTACTCGGTGGCTCCTAATGCATCGGGTACATACATAAGCTCTTTTTGTTCTTCCATCGACCTTTATTCTAATATGTTGAAGGTTGGGAAGCCATCTTCGTTTGGTTCTTCGCCCGGATTTACTTACCCTGTTTCCCGTGTTCGGCCCCTTGCCGCATATCACACATTTCCTGGCCATCATTTACCCTTTGTTTTTAAACTTTCTGCTAATTTTGTTGAGAACTAGGATAACACATTTTTAAAAAATGGCAAGAATACCAGACCTTGACTCGCCAGTTCGTTATGCTAAAGGAGTTGGAGAAAAGAAAGCCCAGTTTTTCAAGAGATTGGGCATAAAGACAATCTCTGATCTTTTCTGGCATTTTCCCACCGGCTATGAAGACCGCTCCCAGATTATCCCTATCAGGCAAGCCTTACCTGGAAAAAAAGTAGTTATTGAAGGCAAGATCTTAGCGCTGGGGCAGCGCAGAATTCGAAAGAATCTTTCCCTCCTCAAGGTAGCTATAAGAGACGAGACCAGGATTATCTATGCCATCTGGTATAACCAGGATTATCTGGTTCAGCTTTTTAAGAAGGGTAAAGATATTGTGGTTAGTGGAAGAGTGGGGTGGGACTTTGGAGAGTTACAAATTAATGTAGAGGATTTTGAGCTACTAAGTGGAGATGAGGAAGATAACCTTCATTTAAAGAGAATTGTTCCCTTTTATTCCTTAACGGAGGGACTGTCTCACAGAATCTTGCGCCGAATTATCAAAGTTAATTTAGAAGAAAAGTCTCCTTATCTGGTGGATCTCCTGCCGGCAGAGATAAGAAAACGCTATTCATTTATATCCTTGAAGGAAGCCTTAAGCAATATTCATTTTCCAGAAAGTTTTGCTCGACAAAGAGAGGCTCAGCGAAGACTTACTTTTGAGGAATTTTTCCTTTTTCAGTCTGCTCTGGCTTTGAGAAAAAAAAGGTATAAGGAAGAAAAGGGAATTTCTTTTAAAATGAGGGGCAGCTTAGTTGAATCCTTCATTCGTTCTCTTTCCTTTTCACTCACTGCTTCTCAAAGAAAGGTAATAGATGAGATTCTGGAGGATATGCGCTCCTCTCGACCCATGAATCGCCTTTTGCAGGGAGATGTTGGCTCGGGCAAGACAATAGTGGCGACAGTTGCTCTGCTCACAGCCATAGTTAATGGATACCAGGGGGCGTTAATGTCGCCCACTGAGATTCTGGTGCAGCAGCACTGGATAAATTTGACCCATCTTCTACAACCTCTTAATATCAAGCCAGCCCTATTGGTAAGTGATCTTCCTTCCCGGGAAAGGGAGAAAATTCTCCACGAGATAAAAGAAGGCAAGATAAAACTGGTGGTCGGAACGCATGCCCTAATCCAGGGAGAGGTTGATTTTTATCGACTAGGGATGGTAGTTATAGATGAGCAACATAGATTTGGCGTTATGCAGAGACTAAGTTTACGCAGCAAAGGGGAATATCCGGATGTATTAGTAATGACGGCTACCCCCATTCCTCGGACCCTAGCTCTGACCTTCCACGGCGATCTTGATTTTTCGGTGATTAGCGAGCTTCCAGCGGGGCGAAAATCGATTGTTACTCGGTGGATAAGTGAAAACAAAAGACCTCAGCTTTATCAACTCATTGGAGGAAGATTAAAAGAGGGAAAACAGGTTTATATTGTCTATCCCTTGATAGAAGAGTCGAAGGATCTAGATCTGAAGTCAGCTCAGGATGCGGCCGAGCAACTGCAAAGAGAAATCTTCCCAAATTACGGAGTTCAGTTAATCCATGGAAGAATGAGGAAGGATGAGAAAGACCGAATAATGCACCTTTTCCGGGAAGGAAAAATAGATCTCCTTGTCTCTACAACGGTGATAGAAGTGGGGATTGATGTTCCCAATGCAAATCTCATGGTGATAGAAAATGCCGAAAGATTTGGTTTAGCTCAACTCCATCAGTTGAGAGGAAGGGTAGGTAGAGGATCTGAGCAATCTTATTGTTTTCTCCTTACCGGGAAGAAAATCTCTCGAGAGGGGGTCCAACGAATGAAGATAATGTGCAGGACAACCGATGGCTTCAGAATAGCCGAGGAGGATCTCAAGCTTCGCGGACCAGGAGAATTTTTTGGCACCCGCCAATGGGGAATGCTTAACTTTAAAATCGCTGACTTAGTAAGGGATCACCAGATTCTATCTCTAGCTCGTCAGGAAGCCTTCCGCCTGGTAGAGAAAGATCCAGGTTTAGAAAAATATCCCCACCTACGAGAAGGAATAGAAAAAAGGTTTTCCCATCGATTAGCATTGGCCAAGGTAGGATAGAAACTGGAGTTTCCGTGTTGACATCAGGCCACTTTTTATGTATGTTTGAAGCACTGAAATTTCCTCGGGAAAAATTTACTTTGGCAGCGAAGCCAAGGATTTAGGATTGATTGATTATCGGGGAAGCAAGAAGGAGGTTTAGGAGGAGAGATTTGCCAGTAAAATTCGTTAGACAGGTGTTGTTATTAATGCTTTTTTCTTTACCCGTCATTTCTTTATCAGGGTGTTCCTACAAATTGATTCCCTTTTCCCCCGTCAGCTCAAAGATTGCTATACCTATCTTCTCTAACCAGACCTTCAAATATGGACTTGAGGAGACGCTTACCGATTCAGTGATCAAGGAATTTGTTTCGGATGGGCGGTTTCAAGTGGTGGGAGAAAAGGAAGCTGATGTGATACTAGGCGGTGAAATTGTCCGCTATCTAAAAGAGACTCCGTCAAAGGTGACTACTACATTAGAGGAAAATAGGATAAGGATAGAGGTAGTAGTCTCGTTGGTCTCAAAGAAAGAGAAGAAAACCCTAGAGGAAAGGAAAATAGAGGAAGTTTTTGCTTATAGCTCTTCCGAAGCGGGAGGAATTCAAACCGAGGATGAGGCTGTAGAGGAGGCATGTAAAGAAATAGCGGAGAAACTGATTGATGCAATTACCTGGGATCTAGGTTTTTCCCAAATTTAAGAAATATAAATCAATCTTTCCAAAGTTCTCGATAATACTTGATCTTGATAGGGAAGGTACCTCTATCCACCACTGCCTTGAGCTTCTTTTCCGCTACCACTTCCTCGGATCGCATCACTTTTCCCTGAGAGACAATAGTAAAGCAGTTAGAGCGAGTGGTAATGAGGTTAGAAAGACTGCGAAATATTGCCTCGTTTTCATCTTCTTCATCTACATAACCATCTTTATCATCGTCTTTCCCGTTAGTGCCCAATTTCGCTATAGGAAGAATTTCCAGTATTTCCCCCATTTCATTAAAAGGTCCTTTTTTCCTATCCCCATAGTTGATTATGGCCTTGGCCAGGGAAGAATCAACCCCTGGCAAAGCCTCTAGAACCTTTTTTGTGGCCGTGTTGATATTTATCCTTCCCCTCACCGGTACCTGGGGAGGATCGGCTACAGTAATCTTATCTAAAATCTTCCAGTCTCCCCCCTGGATAAGCTTTATTGTCCGCCACTGTTTTCCACGATGAATAAAGCCGATCTCACCTATATTGGCAAAGGGTTTATTCTTTACATAGAAGCTGCTGTAGTCGTTTTTATCCTTTCCTTCACCTACATCCGGCATCCAGAACCAGTTACGGAATCTCGGGCTCCCTCCGGGGAGATTACTTACAAATTCTCGCACCCGGGGATCGTTCTTCTCGAAGGCATTCCAGGGAGCCCCATAATTACGATAGGATACCTTGTCCACCACATCGCCTTGCTTGTTTCTTAAAATCACCGTATCCCTATAATCATTCAGAATTTCCCTGCCTATAGTTTTTCCTTCCATTCGTACGACCATGTTAAACACAAGCTTGAAGCCGCGAGGAGCTATTGTTCCCCACACTCTTTTTGTGCCCCGAGAGGTCTTTATCTTCCATCCTCCAGTTTTGCAGCTATTCTCATAAGGGTTGAAAAGTTCAACCCACTCTATTTCTATATCGACTTTCACTTTCTTGGCCTCGGCAGCTTCTGCCACTTTTTCCCCTATGATTCTAAAAATAGCTGAGGTTTGTCTCTCCACTTCGTCTTCAGGTTCATGGTGCTTTAAGATTTTATCTAACTGCAGTTTTAACTCCCTTTCTTTTTCTGAAGTTCCTTTTTTTACCTCTTCCAGTATGGTGGAGGGATCTATCTTTACTTTCTCATTAATTTTTTCTTTGACCTTTTCCCTTATTTTCTCCTCCAGAAACTTAATTCCTCCCTTGGCCAGTCCGGCTACAGCCATGGGCACCGAGGTGGTAAAATGGGGCATCACCTCATTGATGTAAGGCGTGCGCTCAAGACCATATTTGCCGTTGCACTCGGTAGGACGGTTGTCTTCATCTCTAAAATCAACCACATTGGCGGCTGTCTGATCAGCCATCTCCGGGGAGATACCTACCTCCCGTAAAGCTTGGCTAATCGTAAAGGCAGAAGCTGTGTTAATATTAATCCTTAAGTTCCCTTCTTTGTCCACATTCTTATCATAAGAATATATGGTAAGATAATCTTTTATCTTCTTGAAAGTCTTATCTCCTATTCCGGGAATGAGCCTTATCTCCTCCACCGTATCAAAGGGATTATCATCTCCATAAGGTCTATCAGGGCAGTACTCGTCCGGCTCGTCTACTCCTTCATCTGGCTCGTCTATCTCACCATCTCCGTCATTGTCAATACCGTCAGACTGAAGAACTGTCCTATCTTGGTCATCATCCACGTCTTTAACTCCTGGAGCCCCATCTTCGCCGTAGCGATATTTTATAATAGCCTGGGTTCCTTCATCTGGCTCGTCAATCTTGCCATCTTTATCATTATCTATCCCATCAGAGCCAAGTTGCTTGTTGATGGCCGTTATTGCCCCTAGATTAATCTCCCAGGGAGTCCATCCCTCATGATATTTTCCTGTCCCCACTACATTCAGGTTGATCTTAGAGGCCTCATCAAAGATCCCCAGCCTCTCACCTTTTTCATTCTCTCCCGGATTCTTAGCTTCCGATACCTCATAGTTTCCCTCTCCCAGGGATTCTTGGAAACCCCTTGCCCACGGCTCATAAAGATCATCGTATTCATTGGTGTCGTTTCTGAGTTCTGCTATAGCTCTTTCTATACCTGCCTGAGCAAGATAATCTGCCTTGAGGCTATCCTGATAATTGGAAACGGCTCTATCTTCCAGTCTCATCCGGTAAAGAAAACTGATTCCTATGGTTCCCAGAACGGCCAGGAATACGAAAGCAAGAATCAGGGCCATCTGCCCATTCTCTTTTTGGACAATATTGGTCAGGGATTTTTTAAATTTCATGAGACTATCAATAAGAACCTCTAGTCCTCGTGCCAGTTATTCAGTTTTACCTTTTCCATCCCAGATTCAAAAACCCTGGTCTTATCAATCCTAATGCATCTTCTTACTCTTTCTGTCGGCTAATAGGTTCCGTACACTATATCGTCTTCGGTTCCCGCGTCTCCGTCAGGACCGGAGCTGAGTATGAAGAAACCGTTATCGGGTAGGTCTCCTTCCCCTACTAATTTCTTCCACAAGCCGGGTGGTAGCGGTCTACCTCCCCAGCCAACTCTTCTTCCCGGACTGCTCCAACTCGGAGGGGCCGAGGGGTAATGAAACTCTCTCCCCCCATCTTCTTGCGGCACCCAATAAACATAAACATACGTAGTTCCCCAAGGATCTTTATTGTCTACCGGTAAAGAAGAAACATACGGTCCCCACCAGGGAGAAAAGGAGTCATCAGGGGAAGTTGCATCGTCCAATTGGTCCAGATTTCCGAGATATTTTCCCGTATCTTCTTCTATTTGTTCAATGGCCCTCCCCATGATTTCGATCTCTACCTTAGCCTTGTTCACTTTAGCTTTGCTTGAGGCATTTTGAAGCTGCACCAGAGCTATCCCAGTCAAGATAATAATTATCGCCACCGTTATCAAAGCCGCTATCAAGGTGAATCCTTCATGATTTTTTATTGCAAAGGGGTCAGGTCTCAACATTTGACATTCAACAAAAGGTTTTTTGTTGTATGAAAATTGCCAGAAAGTTCACCCACAGAATAAGAGTAATCATGGTCAGTTACGGTGATGGAGATTTTGAGAAAAAAGAAAACAAGATTAAAGATAAGATAAAAATCCTAAGGTTATGGAAAACAGATTATTGAATGTCAAATGTTGAGACCTGACCCCTTTTCCTACTTTCTCTTCAAGAAGACAAGATTTACCGAAGGAGGGAACGACGGTGGAGAATTAGAAGGTAAATTAGAGTCATAGACATAAGTGATAGAATTCCACCCAGGAACACTGCCGGTCCACTCTTCCTCAGCTAGGGTACCCCAGAAAAAGAGCCCAGGGGTAGAAGGACCACTGTCGCTGGGTTTCTTGAGCCTACCGGCGTCTAGAGGTTTATAAGCATCATTGTTGGGCAAGATAGTATCATTCTGGTTTACTCCGCCTCCGGTTACCACTTTTAAACTTCCTTCCTCAGCAAATAAAGCAGCGTCTATTCCATAGAGAGGGATTTCTACAGCGTCTAGGCGCTCTTTTGACAGATCAAAGTTGTCAACATCGTCATCAGTGTTTTGGGCTCGTAAGTTGAGTCTTATCCAACGAAAGGCACGAGGAGTAAAGTCTACATTGCAAGAAGAGGTAGTGTTGAGGTCGCTAAATTCTAACACTTCTTCATCCCAATTATTGGATTCATCCGGACGGGGATCTTGTCTGGTTACCCAAACTTGTAATTCTGTCTCTAGGTTGTCTACAAAATCCTCTGCATCCTGATAGTTCCATAATACGATTCTTCCCCCGGTGATAGCTCTACCTAAATCTATGTCTAAGGTATATATTTTCTCCTCACCCGCTCCTAAAGTTACTACGCTACTATCTGTGGGAGATGTATAATTGACGGCATCTGGATTACCCAAGCTATAATCAGGATTGTACCATGAGTCGTTTAAAGGAGTATTTCCACTGTCCATTCCGTATCTTAATGTCGGATTTAAAACAATATCATGCTTTGCTAGTAGTGCCAAAGATGCGCTGTTAGCTTCTTTTAATAGATTGCTGTCAACAAATATATTGCCGCCTGAGACAATAGTCAGTTTTTTTCCAGTGGGGATGATTCCGCACACTGAAACATCACCTTCAGCATAGATGATGTTGTTGGTAATGTCTGAGTAGTCAATCGTGTTGACGGTTCCATCTGACAGGTATTCATTCAGGTCTTCGGAACCACTTGCATTGGTGTCGATATTGTTCAAGACTAAACAGGCCGCATAGGGATAATAATGATAGCTGGTCGTGGTAACACTGGGATTGGTACTGCCGTTTCCGTCATTGAACCATTCATTATTGGTGTCGTTGTCATAGTCGAGATCATTATCATTATTGGGATTAGACCATTCGCTTTCTCGGTTTATTTCATCAGGGTTATCGAGGTAGCAGTTGATCCCTGCTGCGAGGTTCTTGTATCGGCCCTCTTTTATCTCAGGCCAGAGAGTTGCCTGAGTATCACCATAATAAAAACTGGGCGTTCCACTGGAGTAATCATAGCAGGAGGATAAATGAGCCGAAGAAAAATAGTGGCCATCTCCGGTATCAAAAAACGCGGGATCCTCATACGAAGAATCATTCGGATCGAAGAAATAATAATAGTCAGTGTCAGGGTCCGCACTGTTAATCTGCAAACTATTTACCCCTCCATTACTTATCTTGCCGTAGATTATGGCTTTACTTTCAGAGTCACTTAATATTAAGTTGTTGGTACTTCCACTCTCCCAGCTTACATTTCCTATGATACAGAAAGGGGCATCTCCTTGGGGCCAAAAGTATTATCTTCGAAAACAGTAACTGCGTCCGAATTTATGAATCTTACATACACAAGTAAAGGGCTGGTGTTCTTGGTTATTGCCTGAAGGGTAACTAACTTTTTAGGGAGATCCTGAGATTCAATGGTGATGTAGCCTCGATCTTCATTATCGTCGTCTTTTGAATCAAACGCCGGATCGTCATCCTCGGGATGAGGGATATCATCCTTGTCTACCCTGATCCGTACATTATTTTCTCCATCGCCATTTAAATCGAGGGGATTCCAATCGTCTTCGTCCCAGTTCTCACCGTTCAGCCACGCCGTGGGATCATATTCGGGATCTATCCCCTCCCAGGTATTTAACTTATCCAGGGCATATAATATTCCCTGTTTAGCCAGGGCATGACTTTCCTGTTCTTCCCCGGTTTTCTCCACCATAGCTGTGTTAGTCAGTACTTTACGCACCAGGAAAGAGGTGAGGATGAAAAGCACGCTTACTATGACTAGACTCAGGATGATGGCAGTGCCATGATTTTTCTTCATCAGTTTATAGCGTTCTCTAGTTTTTTTCATCTTGCTCCTAATTTTGCTGCTGAGACTAGTTTGTAGGTGCGCCATTCTTTCGATGGCCCCTCTCGGGCCAGCTCTAAAGTAATAAGGACCTCGTCTTCATTGTCTCCCCGGAGGAGAAAGGAAAGTTGGGTGACTTTGACATTGGAGGAGATGAGGGGTTCGGGGTCGCTCCAGGAAGAAGTAGAAGAGGTATATCTTCGCATGTATAACAGGGGAGTATCCGGTAGATTATCATCGTAATTCCCAGAAAAAGCAGGAGGGAAAATGTGAGCAGCCGGGTCATCAGGCAAAGCAGTGTAGAATGCAATCTCGTTTCCCTGCTGTACTGGGTTAGAATCTTGAGGAAGATAAAATATCATAAAATAGGGATATTTTTCATTGTAGGTGTCTTCAATTTCAGAACTATTTTGCTCATCATCTCCACTATCACCGTTTCCAGGAATCCAGTCCAGGGAGCTGGTATCATCTTTGTTCTCTCTGTCTACGACCATTCCTGCCCCTAACTCTTTCACCATCCTCTTCGTGCTCACGCGGGCATCTTGCTGTAGACTTGACTCTACTACACTCAAGTCGTAAGAACGGGAATTAGTTCGATAGGCAGGGTAAATCAACAAAGCTATCATGGAAAGCAATGAAGCTGCTATGATAAGCTCTATTAAAGTAAAACCGGCTTTTTCTTCTATCGGAGTAAAAAGAGCAGAGGCAATTACGATTCTGCTAAAACGAGCCCTTATAGGTTTTAGTAATCCGTCTGAGAGATTCTGGTAACTGACATAGCCAATTTTTTCATTCAACACCCGGTCCTTTGAGGTTTATCTACTTTATTATGTAGGTTTCTTGCTTCGTCGATTGGATGTCCTTGCCTTGTTTCCAATACTCGGTTACGGTTACCTTTTTTGCGTTAGTGATCAGGGAAACAGGAGTTCCATCTGGATTATAAAAACTACCCTCAACTACACCTAAGATAGAGTCATCCGTGGGGTCCTCATAACCATCGCCGTCAGTGTCGGTAGTCTTTTGAGGAACATAATAGATCCAGACCGACCTACCCTTGTCAGAAGCATTAAAGAATAGCTCCCTTGTACTCGAAGAATATTCATCTGCAGCAATGCTATTCCCCGAATCTAACTCCTCTACTCCAATATTATCGAGATCTCCTGGATCTGTGACCAGTTTGACTATACCCTCCTCTCCTGCTTTCTCATCGGAGGGAATAGTTCCCCCTTCCTCAACGAGATGATAGTATCGATAGTAAATCTGAATCTCTTCTTCTACGTCGTCTGGAGAAAATGTTAGAGTCAACGTTGTTGAGTTCCAATTATAGTTTTCTGATGGTGGAGGCGAAGTAGAGGTCACTGTATATGGCGTTCCATCCTTATCAGCGACTAAGATGCCATCGCTTTTCTCTTGTCCGGTGTCGTCAAATCCAAGGTCTTCAGTATTTGGATTATCGTCGTCATACCAGTAATCATCATCCGAAGAGATAAAGATTTCACTAGGAGCCACATCAGGATCGTATATATTCAGCGGGTAGGTACTACCTGAATCAATTATCCAGGTCTCAGGCACAACTTTGGAGAAGGATTCTGCCTCCAGTTTCGCCAGGTGAGCCTGGGCCAGATGGAGGGCTTTTACTCTCTGTCCCTGACGGGCGATGCTATTTAGGGAGGCGGTGATTACCCTTAAGGTGGCAAAGATAGCAAAAGAAAGAATGGTTACAGCAACTATTACCTCCACTAAAGTGAACCCATGTTCTTTGGCTGTTGCAAGGTAGTTTTTCTTTTGATTCAAGGATCTTTGGCTTATTCTGACTCTCCTCAGAGGTAAATATTCAGTGAAGGACGTTCTATGTTGTTGACTGGGAGGAACAGAGCGAGTAACCGCACCCTTTAGGGTGCGCATAAACGCAGACTCTAAGCCTTGCGACTACTGAGATTGCTTGGCTCGCAATGACGGGGTTCACTAAGTATTTACCCTCAGAGTGGTTTTAAGACTACCTTATGTGTAAGGCTATTCCTTGCTATTACGGCCCGATGATGACAATGTCACCACTGGAGGTTATACCATTGTCAGGGTTATACAGGTTAGTGCCATCGTTCACGGCATTTTTAGCATTAACATAGCTGGTGATATCTTGATCTTTGTCTGGACCATAGCTTACCAGGGCCCAATACTGTGGAGAATCAGTACTGCTCGTACAATTAACGGGTCCACTGTCTGACCATTTTCCGGTACAGTATAAATAATGATGATTATGGGCTCCGGAACTTTCATCCCAATCTTCCTCCCCGTCATTATTAAAGGGATCCCCCGCAATTCTCTTTAGATACGTAGGTTCAAAGTCTGCTTTAGGATATACCAGATATCCTAATCCAATAGCGTCGTTGTCATCAGCAGGATCGGTGCCATCTTCCCCATCAAAAGGCCAGTTAGGCTCGGCAATTACATCTAAAGCATAGGGTGTGCTCCTGGAAAACCGAGGATCTTTGGGATACTCCCCGTAGTCCACTTTATAATCCTCTAGAGCAATGGCGATACTGCCCATATCCGCTTTTATCCCACTCACCTTTGCCCGGATATTAGCAGACATTAGGTTAGGCACGGCAAGAGCGACAATTATACTAATAATGGCTATGACAATGAGAAGTTCTATGACCGTGAATCCGACATCTTTTTCCATAACTTACTTCTTGATATTAGGAATTTTTCTCTGAGCCCATTATAGCACAGGAAATTGTTCTGGCAACGCCAAATTCGCTTGAATAAAGATAAATCCTGGCTCCCTTGGACTGACACGCCACGCGTGTAAGGTCATTTAATTAGGGTAACTGCAGTAATAGTTGACGATTAGTAATGGGAAGCTATAATAAAAAGGCAGAGAAATTTGATAAAAGTATAGAAGGGAGGAGAAAATGGTTTATAGGGTAATTATTGAAAAGGGAGAGGATTTTGGTTATGTAGTGCATTGTCCAGCCATTCCAGGATGTCATTCTCAAGGAAATACCATAGAAGAAGCAATTGAAAACATTAAAGACGCTATTATAGGATGTTTATCAGTTTTAGATGAAGATTTGGTTTCAAAGAAAAAGGAATTAGCCTCCATTGAGATATCTGTCTGATGGCAAAATTACCAGTAGTTTCAGGTAGGGAAGCTATTAAAGCCTTTGAGAAAAATAGCTGGAAAGTTGTGAGAAGAGCAAAAAGTGGACATATAATAATGAAGAAAGAGGGAATGTTAACCACCTTATCTATTCCAGAACATAAAGTTTTAGACCGTGGATTGCTAAGATCTTTAATTCGCGATGCTTATATTTCTATCGAAAGGTTTAACGAGCTATTAAAGAAATGAGTCTCTCAGCCTATAAATTGTCCGGATGGTGCGAGGAGAGCTCCTCCTTTAGTTACTTTAATTCTTGTCTTTTTCTTTCAAAATATGAGCAAGACTCATAGAAGTCCACCAGTTATGGATAATTTTTCCTATCTAGAGGGCTAATTTTGTCGAGGTTAACTCCTTCTCGACAAAATGCGCCAGCCGGTAACCCAAAGCATCTTTCTCAGACATACACAGTAATACCTGGCTATTTCCCAAAACTGACAACTCCTGTCCAGTCAAGTCCAGATTATACGTGACTTAATTTGCTGTGGTTGACATTTCCTTTGCCTAATATAGTATAGAAGGATTTAATCAGGTGTGGATGATGATAAGAGTGGGCTTAATAGGGTGTGGGACTATTGGTGGCGCTATTGCTGAAGAGATTGATAAAAAAATCCCCGAGCTAAGGCTAGTAGCTGTATGCGACAGAAATGAAGTAAAGACTCGTAAGTTGATTGAATCTCTAAATCAAAAACCAGATTTAACCACTCTAGATGAGGTGATAGAGGCCTCGGATCTGGTGATAGAAGCAGCTTCGGCGAAGATAGTAGCTGAGTTGGTCGAAAAAGCTATAGACCGAGGCAAGGACATCATGGTGATGAGTGTAGGAGGGTTAGTAGATAGTCTAGATCTTTTTGAAAGAGCAAAAGCCAAAGGATGCCGAGTCTATTTTCCCTCGGGAGCAATTGCCGGATTGGATGCCATAAAGGGAGCGAAAGAAAGTCGGATAGATTCAGTAACCTTAACTACTTATAAGCCCCCTTCCGGGCTTCAAGGTGCTCCCTATCTAGCCAGGAAAGGAATCAAACTGAGTGAAATTAAGGAAAAAACAACTCTTTTTGAGGGTGGCTGTCGGGAAGCAGTGAGAGCCTTTCCTCAGAATATTAATGTAGCGGCTAGCCTGGCCTTCGCCGGAGTAGGACTAGAAAAGACCAGGGTGAGAGTGGTAGTAGACCCTGCCCTAAAACGAAATGTCCATCAGATCGTGGTGGAAGGAGACTTCGGTAGATTGGAAACTCGAACTGAGAATCTACCTTCCCCTGTTAATCCTAAGACCAGTTATCTAGCCGTTTTGTCGGCTATTGCCACCTTGAAAGGGATAGTTAACCCCCTAAAGGTGGGGACTTAGGACAAAAGCAGGGAATTTGGAAAGGAAAAGACCGTTGGACCTTTCTCTAATCAGACCCATTATCCAGAGTGCACTGAGGGAGGATATAGGAAGGGGTGATATTACTAGCCAGGCCATAGTCCCATCTTCTTTGACAGCTAAGGCTTGTATAATAGCGGAAGAGGAAGGAATTCTGGCAGGAATAGAGGTGGCTAAAGAGGTCTTCCGGCTGACTTCCGGTGAGAAAGTTGAGTTTATTAGGCAATTAAAGGATAAAGATTTCCTAAAAGAGGGGCTTCCGATACTTATTCTCAAGACCAGTGTTTTAGCAATTCTTAAAGGGGAAAGGGCGGCTTTGAATTTTCTGACTCGACTCTCGGGAATTGCTACTTTAACTAAGGAATATGTTGATCTAGCTAGCCCCTCCGGGGTAAAAATCCTTGATACCCGGAAAACAACTCCCAACCTGCGAGTTCTGGAAAAATATGCGGTGAGAATAGGAGGCGGGCTCAGTCATCGCTTTGGTCTTGACAGTGGGATATTGATTAAGGATAACCATATTCGAATATGCGGATCACTGAAGAAGGCTGTGGAGAGGATCCGTCAAGCAATTCCTCCTTTTTGGAAGATAGAGGTGGAGGCAGATGGATTATCTCAGACCAAGGAAGCTGTGGAGATGGGGGTAGAGGCAATAATGCTTGATAATATGGGACTGGAAGAGATAAAAAAAGCAGTAGATCTGATTCGCCGACAAAAGAAAGAAGTAATAATTGAGGCCTCTGGAGGAATAAATCTGGAAAATGTAGCCGAGGTGGCTAAGAGTGGAGTAGATTTGATCTCGGTAGGTAACTTAACTAAAGCCCCTAGAAATCTAAACATGCATCTTGAGATTATGAAACCATAGGTAGAGCCACTTTGCCAAGGATAGATTTACACATTCATACTATATTTTCAGATGGTACTTATACTCCCGAAGAAGCAGTATTCCGGGCAAAGAAGCTGGGACTGGTAGCTATCTCCATAACCGATCATGACAGCGTTGCTGGACTGGCTAGCGCCTTAGTCGCAGGTAAAAGGCTCGGAATAGAAGTAGTTCCGGGAGTGGAGATGAGTACCGACGTAGGAGAAGATGAGATTCATATTCTTGGCTATCTCCTAAACTGGAAAAAGGAAGATTTTTTACGGCAGCTGGAGAAATTTCAGGCTGCTCGGGCAAATCGAAATCAGAAACTACTCAAGAAATTGGATGACCTGGGAATGAGAGTTGATTATAGAGAGGTGAGAAAGCTAGCTCCCAGGGGGGTAATTAGTCGTCTTCATATTGCTCGTTTGATGGTAGAAAAAGGTTATGTCAGGTCCATAGGAGATGCCTTTGAACAATGGCTAAATCCGGGAAAACCTGCCTATGTGCAGAAAATGAAAGTACCTCCTTTTGAGATCATTGAACTGCTATTAAAAGCAGAAGCTATCCCCGTTCTTGCCCACCCCTTTCTTTCTCACAGAGACGATCTCATTCCTCACCTAGTTAAGGCTGGTCTTAAGGGGATAGAAGTCTATCACAGCGCCCACAATCCTCAGATGGTAGCGCATTACAAAAGAATAGCTCAAAAGCACCATCTTCTCATCACTGGCGGTTCAGATTGCCATGGAGAAGCTAAAGATAAGGTATTGATGGGAAAGGTTAGGGTTCCCGAGACTGTTTTAATTGATCTTAAGAAAGCTAAGGAAAAGATAAGATACTCTACGCTTACCTGAACACCTACGACTGGCATTATGTTGCAGCTTTACCACAACCTTTATTCACTCTTTAAGATTCAATGAGCCACGAAGATTCGGCTTTCCCCACCCACCCAAAACAGTCTCGGTGCTCGGACTCCCGCCACCTTTGGTGTCTTCCGTTCCCTGCGCTCCGAGCCTGTTCCGCCATTTTCCCCTTATAAGCAAGAAAACGGATAGTTTCTCTGGATAGAAAATGTGTTTGACAAACAGAGAAAGTAGTGGTATATTATTTTTAGTTTAGCAAAAAACCCCAATGAAGGTTAAATTAGAAAATGAAAATAAATAAGATTAAAACACTTTCTGCGCGGGAAATTGAGCTTTTAACTCGGCTCGAGTTCGAGGGAAAAGATATCTATACTCGTAAAGAGATAATTTCTTTTTGTAAAGATAAACGAAATGCTGTCTATTTAATAAAGAAACTGTTAGAAAAAAAGAAATTAAAGAAGATTGTTAAAAACATCTATTTCTTAGTTCCAATGAAAGCCCCCCAAGGACGATGGACGGCTAACGAATATCTTATCTCAAAAGCTTTAGCAAGAGGAGCTAATTATTATATTGGGTACTCGACAGTATTTAATTCTTATGGATTTGTAGATCAAATTGCCCAACTAGTTCATGTTGTTAATGACAGATATTCGATGAGCAAAACCATTTTTGGTGTTCCGTATAAATTGATGAAGGTGCTGCCCAATCGGTTTTATGGTTTGGAAAAACGCAAAATAAACCATGAAGATGTTACTTTCCCCAAAAAAGAACGAGCAATGATCGATGTATTCGAATTCTATAATGTAAATCAGGCTTTTAATATATTGCGCAGCCAGATGAACAACCTCGATATAGATGTGCTTTTGAAATATGTCGCCCAATATCCCGTTCAGAGCGTTAGAAGACGCATCGGGTATTTTTTGGACCAGCTTGATATAAGCAAGAACCTTCTGAATAAAATAGACGTTGGAGAAAAAGGGTATTCTCCGCTATACTACAGTCGTTCTAATAAAGGAAAGATAAATAAGAGATGGAGGCTCATTATTAATGGATAGAGGACGGCTCGAAAAGATAATACCCGTTCTGGCACAAAAGCATAATTTCAGAATGGAGATTGTCGAAAAGGATTATTATCTGACCCTTGTCTTGAATAATGTTGAGTCGCGCCTTAGCGATAAGCTTGTTCTTAAAGGTGGGACACTCTTAAACAAAATCTATTTTGGTTATGATAGGTTAAGCGAAGACCTTGATTTTACCTATCTTAACAAAGATCAATTAGCGTCGCGTTCTAAAAGATCGAGAGCAATAACCCCAATCAGAGAAAAAATACCAGAATTTCTGGAATTTTTGGGATTAAGAATTGAAAAGGCAGAAGGTCAAGGATTTAATAATTCTACGCAATACGTTTTTGATATTTCATACCCTTCTTTTATTAGTGGAAAAGACGAGAATATAAAAATTGAAGTTTCACTAAGGCAAATACTTATAGATACTCCTGTGCGTAATTCCATTAAACATTTCTATCAAGATCCATTTACCGGCAAGGATTTGATCCCTGCGAATAAGATATTATCGCTTTCTCTCAATGAGACAGTAGCAGAGAAGCTTAAAGCTGCAATTACAAGGAGAGATTTGGCAATTCGCGACTTTTATGATTTATGGCATATAGCTGAAGCTAATTTTGATTTTCGTAGCAAGCCATTTATTGCCATATTTAAGAAGAAACTTGAGGATGAAGGCTACAAAGGGGATTACCAACATAATTTTGGTTTGGACAAAAATGCTATTGAGTTACTATATCAACAAGTAGAAACAGATTTAATACCTGTTATTCGTATGGCAGAAGATTTCAACCTTAAGAAGGTTTTTGCGCGGTTTAATAAGATTTTGAAAGGTATGAAATAATTTCCATGGGACCGATAATTCTTTTCCATACTATTATTTTACTTCCCTCTAACTTGGGGGTTATGATGGGCAACTTCAGATAGTTCTACTGTCTTCTAGAACATTCTTTATAGCTCGAACTGGTCCTTTTATTACCGCTGAAGAGGGCGTGAGAAATCAAAGCTAGCCCAATTGGGAATTGACATTGTAATATAAAAAGGTTACAAATTTATGGATATAGCTAATATATTTAAATCAAAAACGCGCAAAGTATTGTTTAGGCTTTACTTTTCTAATTAAGAGAGCGAATATTATCTTAGAGAGTTGGAGCGCATTCTTGATATTCCGGTTAGTATGATTCGTAAAGAATTACTCCGTTTGGAGGAGGATGGCATTTTTATTTCTGCCAAGAAAGGCAATCTTACATATTTTTGCCTGAACAAATCCTATCCTTTGTTTGATGAGTTGAAGAGCATCGTATTCAAAACCATAGGTATAAGAGGGCTCCTAAAAGAGGCTCTCGAGCGAATAAGAGGGGTAGAGATTGCTTTTATCTATGGTTCCTTTGCCAAAAATGAAGAGAGTGCAAAAAGCGATATTGATTTGTTCATTGTAGGTGAGGTTGAAGAGCGCAAGTTGGTAACGGAAGTAGGAAGGGTGGAAAGAACAGTAAAAAGAGAAATAAATTATAGCTTGTATACAAAGGACGATCTTAGTAAGAAAAAAAGAGAAAAGGATTCATTTATCTTAGAAGTTATTAGTGGTCCGAAAATATTCTTAATAGGAAACGAAAATGACTTGTGGAAATTATGAAAGATTTATGGAAGAATATCTGAACAAAGGATTACTAAAAAGGCAAAAATCGAATTACCGCACAGCTGAAAAACTTATCTTGCGGGCACTTAAAGACCTAGAGACATCAAAAGCGAATTTGGACATTGATGAAGGAACGGCTTACGCAATTGCGTATTTGGCGATGTTGCGTGCAGGGAGAGCGTTTATGCTTCTAAAGGAGCTTCGTCCTGCTGATGGATACCAACATAAGACGGTTGTGGAGTTCATGGCTTACTTCCTGGGAAAGAAATTCGAATCTCTGGTACAGCATTTTGACAGAATGCGTAAGAAGCGCAATATTTTTAAAAATTTTTACGGCGGCCATCATAAAAATAAAAAAGAGTTTGATATAGAATTTTTGCGAGGTTGAGGACGCAAAGTGTTTTGGTGGGTTTGCTACCGTTCAAACCTACCGAAACACGCAAAGCCGAAGCGAACTACTGATTACCACGAAGCGAGCGATCTAGCGAGCGTGGAGCGCGGCCCCCGCTCCCAAGCGGGGCAAGCGTTGTCTGGGGCACAACCCAGCCCGCTCCAGCGGGCGGTGCATTGGTTGATTGAATCTTTTGCGCCCCTAATCTTTTACGTTTTGAGGAGGAACATAAGGCGAAATGCCTGAAAAATCAGAGATTTTGGAAAACAACGGCCGAAAAGTCTACATCAGGACTTACGGATGTCAGATGAATGAGTATGATTCTGAGATTATGGCTGGCCTATTGAATAATAGCGGCTATCATCTGACGGATAATCTGGAGGAAGCCAAGATAATTATTCTTAATACCTGCTATGTGCGGGAGAAAGTTAAGCATAAAATCTACAGTAAATTGGGAGAATTAAGAAAACTTAAGGAGGAAAAGCCCGATCTTATTTTGGGGCTGTCCGGTTGTCTAGTGCAAAGAGAACCAGAGGAGGCTTTACAGCGAGCTCCCTATCTAGATTTTATTCTGGGTACTTCTAATTTTTATCAGTTGCCCGAGGTATTGAAGGAAATTTCGGGGAATGATAATCGGGAGAAGCAAGTTGGGAAAAGATACAGTGGGATAGTTAGGGTAGAGGAGAATGGAATAATTCCGGAAAATTTGCCCAAACTAAGGAAGAGAAGATTCACTGCCTATGTTCCCGTGATTAGAGGTTGTAATAATTTCTGTTCCTATTGCAATGTTCCTTATGTGCGGGGAAGAGAAAGAAGTAGACTTCCCGATTATATTGTAAAGGAGGTTGAAGAACTATCTTGTCAAGGGTGCAGGGAGGTGACTCTTCTGGGACAGAATGTAAATTCTTATGGTAAAGATTTGAATGAAGATCAAGACTTTGCTGACCTTCTGATCCAGGTTAACCGAGTAAAGAGCATAAGAAGAATAAGATTTATTACCTCGCATCCCAAAGATCTCAGTGATAAATTAATTGATCAAATGGCCCGTCTGGATAAGGTCTGCGAGCATCTTCATCTACCTGTTCAATCAGGGTCTAATAAGATTTTGTCGAGGATGAAGAGAGGCTATACTAGAGAGCATTACCAAAATCTGGTGGATAAGCTCCGCCAGGCAATTCCTGAGACAACTCTCACTACCGATATTATCGTAGGATTTCCCGGAGAGGAGGAAGAAGATTTCCGAGATACTCTGGAGTTAGTAGAAACAGTTGGCTTTGACGGCGCTTTCACTTTCTGTTATTCTCCTCTTAGAGGGACTGAAGCAGCCCGGTTAGAGGAAAGGATTCCTGCAGAAATTAGCGGGGAGAGATTAAGAAGACTAATTGAGCTTCAACAGGCAATTCTTCTTAAGAAAAATAAATCTCTAGTGGGGAGAAAGTTTGAGGTTATGGTAGAGGGAATTTCAAAAAAGAATCCTGATGAGGTTGAAGGGAGAACCAGAGGAAATAAGATAATTATATTCCCGGGAGGAAAAAATCTAATAGGCAGGTTTATCTGGGTAGAGATAGTTAAAGCTGGCTGTTGGGCTCTGAAAGGGAAAGTTATCTCTTGCTAGATGCTCTTTTAGTAATTGTGGGACCAACAGGGGTGGGCAAGAGCGAGATAGCAGCAGACTTGGTGCAGAAAATTAAGGGAGAGATAATTTCTGCTGATTCGCGCCAGGTTTATAAGCAGATGGATATTGGCACGGCCAAGCCCTCCGCTGACCTTTTAATGAAGGCTCCCCACCATCTTATAGATATAGTTTTTGCTGATGAGATCTTTAACGTGGCTGACTTCAAATCCCGTGCCGAGGCTATTATTGAAAGACTTCAGGCTCAGGATAAGCTACCTATCTTGGTGGGTGGCAGCGGACTTTATATAAGGGCCGTGATTGATGGGCTGTTTGTCGGTCCGGGGACAGATTGGAGCTTGAGGAGAAGGTTAAAAGAAAGAGAGAAAAGCCAAGGTGAGGGAACTTTGTATCGAGAGCTCGAAGAGATAGATCCGCTCGCCTCCGCTCGTGTACATCCACACGATCAAAGAAGAATTGTCAGGGCTCTAGAAGTCTACTATCTTTCTGGTAAGACTATTTCTTCCTATCAAAGAGAGTCTCCCGGACCCTTAGCCAAAACGGTCATAATTGGCTTGAAGAGAGAGAGGCAATCTCTCTATCGTTCAATTGACCTGCGGGTAGATGAGATGATAAAAAAAGGATTGATTGAGGAGGTTAAAGACCTTCTGGCTAGAGGGTATACGGAGGATCTTCCCTCCATGCAAGGACTGGGTTACCGGCAGATTGTGAAGTATTTAAAGGGAAAATGTTCAAGAGAAGAAGCCGTAAGATTGATTAAACGGGATACGAGAAGATTTGCCAGGCGTCAACTTAATTGGTTCAGACGAGATGATCGAATAATCTGGCTGGATAGAGATAGATTTTCCTCTTTGTCCGACCTATCGGATAAGATTATAAAAATTCTTACTCGCCAGGTACCGGAAGCTAAATTCGTTTTGCAGGTTAATGAAAGGCAAAGGTTATGAGTGCAGAAGCACAGCTTAAGCTAATAAAAAGAAATACAGTGGAGATCATTCAGGAAAGAGACCTCCTGAGGAGGATAAAGAATAAGAGTTGCCTAAAGATAAAGTTTGGGGTCGATCCTACCACTCCGGACATCCATCTAGGACACAGTGTTATTCTTCTTAAATTAAGATGCTTTCAAGATCTGGGACACCAGGTCATTCTCTTAATTGGAGATTTTACGGCCAGAGTGGGGGATCCCAGTGGAAGGATTAAGACCAGAAGACCCTTGTCCAGTTACCAGATAATGGCCAATGCTAAAACTTACCAACATCAGTCTTTCAAGATTCTTGATCCTGCCAAAACTAAGGTGCTGTTCAACTCTGAGTGGCTAAGCAGGATGAATTTTTCACGTGTCCTAAGGCTAGCCTCTCACTATACTGTGGCCAGAATGCTGGAAAGAGATGATTTCCATAAACGATATCGAGAAAATTATCCCATAGGTCTGCACGAATTTATGTATCCTTTAATGCAGGCTTATGATTCAGTGGCCTTGAAAGCGGATATAGAGATAGGGGGGACAGACCAAAAGTTTAATCTGCTTTTAGCAAGACAGATACAAAAGTCCTACGGACAACCTCCTCAGATTATAATTACTATGCCCATCCTTGAGGGAACGGACGGCGTGGAGAAAATGAGCAAGAGTCTGGGTAACTACATCGGGATCACCGAATCTCCCCAGGAGATGTATGGTAAGATTATGTCCCTACCCGATGATCTAGTATTCAGGTATTTCAGACTGGCTACCCTTTTAAGCGATGAAGAGATCGGGTTGAAAGAATCACAGCTTCAAGAAGGAAAACTTCATCCCAAAATCATCAAGAAAGATTTAGCTAAGGAAATCGTTAGCTTTTATCATGATAGATCCTCGGCAGAGGCTGAAGAAGAAAGGTTTGAGACTGTTTTTGGGAAAAAAGAGATTCCTGAAGAGATTCCTTTCTATTACCTCGATAGCCAGAAAATGAAGGAAGGTAGGATCTGGATAGTGAAGCTGCTCCAGCAAACCGGTCTGGCAAGAAGTAGTTCGCAGGCTCGTCGTCTGATTGAACAGGGAGGAGTAAGATGGGACGGGAAAAAAGTGGAAGA
>Ga0307429_1000320_pt1 | contig 31768 bp, 25 predicted proteins | sample SalMarWE160230MG_FD_202151 | JGI IMG/M metagenome (GOLD analysis project Ga0307429, IMG submission 202151) | Salt marsh sediment microbial communities from the Plum Island Ecosystem LTER, Massachusetts, United States - WE1603-230 | ecosystem: Environmental > Aquatic > Marine > Intertidal zone >... | reverse complement strand
TGCTTCAAAAAATTTACTCTGAGCCTATCAAGGAAAAGCTCATTAGCGAACGCATTGGAGCAATAAAACAGGCTGGTGCCATCTGTGCTGCATCTACAACTCCAGCCAACACCAAACATTTGGCTCCCATAGCCAAGGATGCCGGGATGGATATACTCGTGGTGCAATCTACTGTCACCACAGCCAGGCACATCTCCAAGAGCTATCGAGGACTTATCCTGCCTGAGCTATGCCAGCAAATGTCTCTGCCTATCATAGTAGGCAATTGTTGCAGCTATAACGCAGCATTAGAGCTGATGAGGACAGGGGTCGATGGCGTCTTGGTCGGAGTGGGGCCTGGAGCTGCCTGTACCACTCGGGAAGTCATCGGCGTTGGAGTTCCCCAGGTAACTGCTACTCTGAGTTGTGCCGCTGCTAGAGAAACATATCTCAAGGAAAGTGATAAATACGTAGCAGTGATAACAGATGGAGGTATTCGCACTGGTGGCGATTTATGCAAAGCATTCGCTGCCGGTGCTGACGCTGTAATGATTGGCTCGCCTTTAGCTCAAGCGACAGAAGCGCCAGGAAAAGGCTATCACTGGGGCATGTCTCATTCTCATCCAGCATTGCCTAGAGGGACACGTGTCAGAGTTGGCACTACCGCTTCATTAGAGCAGATTCTCTCCGGTCCTACTTCCGTCACCGACGGAACTCAAAACTTAATTGGCGCTCTACGCACTAGCATGGGAGTATGCAGCGCTCGAACCATCAAAGAAATGTATAAAGTTAAGATGGTTATTGCCCCAGCTATAAAGACTGAAGGGAAATATTTGCAGGCAATCCAGAATGTCCCTTGAATTTATAGAAACACCGAAAGACAAAACCAGACACCAAAGCCAGCTAGAACCAAGGCACAAACGCTAAACACAACCTTTTGTACCTTTTGTGTCCACCACCGCCTTGACTTAAATGTACTCATAGAGAGAAATTCACTCCAGGCAAAATCACAAGGCAAGTGCACTACTGTAAACAAAATGACACCGGCAAGCCCGAACTTGGCAGCACCTGTTACCAGCGCTGCACCGACAGTCGCCCACCATATGTAAAAAGCTGGGTTAGTTCCTGTAATTACAATACCTGTCAGTAAAGAGCTAGCTGGTAGACCGCCTACTGCACCAAGCGCTGCACCAGTGGCTCGAAACATCCGGAAGCCCAGGTAAAGCAACATCAAGCCACCGGCAAGATATATACCCTTTTCCACCTGGGGAGAATTGATGAAATGTCCGAATCCAAAATAAATTGCAGCTATGAGAGGTATCTCAATAACAGCATGTCCTGCTGCAATCCAGGCACCAGCGTGTTTGTCGCTATACCCCTTGGCTATGGTAGCCGCAGTCATTGGTCCGGGTAGCATAACGCCAGTAAGAGAAATTCCCGCTGCTGACAATAAAAATAGGCCCAGGCTTGTTTCCATGACTTACTTCGGGCAAAACTAGATTCAGGTTAAATTTCCTCTTGTTCCTCATCCTCCTCCTCCTCACTAGCTACAAGCCCACCATAATTTGGGAGTTTCACATCTGCTTTGGTACGGCGCCCTCGGGCTCCTCTGGGCAGACCGTCAATCATCTTCTTTAGCTCTGTCAGTGCTTCAACCGACTGCGTTGAAGGAGTAACTATGCCATCTACCCCAGCTTGCCATAAACTGGTTAGCTCAGCCTTTGTGACCAAAGAAGGCAAGGTCATAATGACCGGCTTCTCTAAGAGCTCGACGAACCTTTGGCAAATAAGCAGGTGCTCCACAGCAACAAAAGCATCTCCGCCTCTACCATTGATGAACACACCATCTACTTCAAGGCTGTTAATGGCTCTAACAAACCCTTGGTCTAATGAAGGCTCTATCATCAAAGATTTGCCTATCTCTTCTTTGTGTAATACTGCGGCAGGTATCTTGATGTCAAAAACTACAAAGTCGCACCCCAGGCTCGTAATCTCATTTATTTTCTCTTCATTCATGCCCTTCACAAATACTCCCAGAGGGATATCGCCCACAGCTTCAACCATTTGCTTAACGATCCTGGCACTTGGGCTCTCGTTCAATATCAACCCGGCATCAGCGGTGACATCAGCCACGATTTTGGCTTCATTGACCTTTGTCCCGGACAGCCCCGCAATAAGCAACATTGCCGGGCTTTTTAGTTCAGAGACAGACGGGTGAAAACCTATGGGCGTGGAAGAAGACTTGGAAAGACTCTGCAATTTATCTACAAATTTGCTCATATTACCCCCAGCCAGCGGTCGGATTCGAACCGACGACCGGCGGTTTACGAAACCGCTGCTCTACCCCTGAGCTACGCTGGCACTGTATTCAGATTGTAGCTTTTAGACGTGTTGACGTCAACATTGCGCTTAACGTTAAGCAACTTTATCACGTCTGTGTTGCTTAACAACCTTTGACTTGGCGGTCGTTTACCATACATGCCCGCACTTCGAACAAACACGCGTTACACCGGCCTTTTTACTGGCGGCTTCATCTCTTAGACTAGCGTTGTCATGGGGACACTTGCCTTGCGCTACCAAGTCGAAATTGGAGACTTTCTTTTGCTTCTTTTTTGTCATGCAATCACCCCCTTGCATCTAAAGATAGGATGCCATTGATGTGACCGTCAAACGCGTCTAGGATTGTTGGCGGTCAAAGGAATGATAACAGCCTTAAAGAAAACTATGCCAACTAGTGCGGTTCCTAGGATTGATCGTGGTATAATCAATTAAAGGCAGTAAAATGAATGACGCAATAATCGGAGGGGCAATAGCTGCTGTAATAGGGGCTGTGTGTTATGTTATCGCTGGTCTATGACTAGAACTTCGTCGCGAAAAAGCCCAAAAGCTAGCTATAGTTGATGCTCTAATCATCGAGACAGAGGAGAATCTAACAATCTGCAAATCTTCTGATATACATGAATTTTGGTGGCTGGCAACATACGAACTAGAAGCTTATCAGTCTTACAAAGGTCAACTTTGGTTCCTACCCGAAGACGTGCTTGTTGAGTTAATCGCCGCTACGCTTAACATGAAGGGTCTCAAGATTGACATTCAAACGTATCTGTCGCGAGTAGCCTTCGGGCAGACCGCCGATGCAAAGCCTATACTACCCGCGCAAGACCTAATTAAAGAGCTTGAATTCGTCCACGAAAAACTACAAAAATGGAAAGAGAAACATACTCATTGTAGATTGTTCAATTTAGTTTCTACTGTTTGTCGTAGATTTCGAAATTTCCCCTCGAGAATTCGTAAAAATTCGAAATTAAATCATTCGTAATCGGCATTCATTCAGCTTGAATTTTCTGAAAAATCGCACGCCATTAAAAAATCGTCCCCGCGCTGGGGTGTTAAGCGAATTGCCTCATTTTTAGCTTCAGAACAGCGGACTAAAAGTTCGTGGTCTACTACTGGACTGCGATATAATCTAGAAACCGCTGCTTTACCCCTGAGCTACGCTGGCATAGAAGCTAAATTTTAGTTCTTGCTCAAGCTTATGTCTACCTTAACCCTTGTCACCTTTTTAAAAATGTATCCAGTGGGCGCTTTCGTTTGTGCCTGTATTATCCCCACCGTTCGAAGGTTAAACAAAACGCTATATTGTTACGCCAGAGGTAACAACACAAGCTTATGTTGCCCGAGCTAAACAATGTGGACTTTCGTGTAGAGAGTAAATGCCAAGTATGCAAGTCTCAGGAGCTTTATTCCCAGAGGTGGACTATTGGTGCACCCATGTAATGGTAAAGATGTGTGGGAGCACAGGCCGACACATAGTTGCTAATCTTCAGCAAGTGGTCTGAACTTGTAGAGCCTCTTTTCTTTCTCCACCAGAGTGAAGAGTCTAGCCTCTTCTGCGATACTCCGAAGTTTAGCCTCTTTCATCTCATCTTCATATATGGCTAGAATGCCATCTGCTTTCAAAATCCTCGCTGCCTCCTTTAAGGTGATTTTATCTGCAAACTCATGGAAGGCGTCGTTTATAAAGATAAGGTCAATGGCTTTATCTGGTAGCCGCGTTGTATGACAATCTGCATGCATGACATCTACGTTCTTGTGGCCTCCTATTGCTACCCTAGCTGTCACAATGGCTGTGTGCAAGGGATGAATATCTAAGGCATATACCTTGCCCTTTGGCCCTACTATCCTCGCGGCGAGAAATACGAAGCGACCAATACCACAGCCAAGGTCAACAATCACCTGCCCCTCTTTAACGCCAGCTTTCTTCAGTCTCTCTCTTCGCTTTCTAGGTGTCTCACATATGACGAGTATCCACATCCAAAAGAAGAAAATGCAGAAAAGGTAGTTCCCGAGACTGGCCACCGGCTTACGATATGCGTATTTTAAAACTAGGTAGGAGATGATCGCCGCTACTACCAGTATCCCAAACCCGGCCAAAGCCCATTGCCAGGTCTCCATTAAATTAACCTTCTCATTCTAGGCTTATTTGCACGAATGCCGGGGGCACAGTGCTCTAATATTCCCGCCAATTCCAATCGAATCCACCTTTGAACACATTTGCGTTCATTTCATTACTGATAAAGAGGTTGGCTTCGGGGAAACGTTTAACCATGGCGTAATAAAAACCGGCAACATCGTTTGTTCTGGCCAGTTCCTCCTCAGTAGCGACAAGATAATCCCTGGTGAAATCGCAGGAACTGGAGTCGAAAGGCATTCCGGGTTTCTGGTGGCCGGGAATAATCACCTCGGCGTCCATTTTCTCCAGGCGCTCGATATCCCGTATCCACTGCCGGCGTTCTTCTGCGGTAAGCTCGCAGGTAAAGGGATGTGCCTGGTTAAAAAGAACGTCGCTGCCGTACAGAGTCCGTATTGAAGGAATCCAGATCACCGTGTTGTATTTCATGTCCCCCATCACTTCCGGGATAATCTCAATACGCTGCCCTTCCAGTTCGAAGTAGTTGTCAGCAAGAGGCTCGATATTGGCTGTTTTTCTGGGTACGTTTATAGCTCCTATCACCTTTTCCCAGTGCTCGATTTTGCCGAAGAACTGTTTATTGATGATACGGGCTTCCGAAGGGAGCGCTACAACCCTGGCTTGAGGGAAAGCCTCTGCGATGGTGCCGAGTCCAAAGTAATGGTCGGGATGCGCATGAGTAATATAAATCGTTTTAAGGTATTTGCCTGTTTCCAGTATTTCTGCGATTACCCGATGGGCATTTGATAATGTCCACTGTGCATCAATAAGAACGGCATCGGTCTTGCCTGTCACGATTACAGAGGCAACTTCGAAACCACTTTCGTCGCTGAAAAATACTTTCGTCGCCAGTAAATTCCGCCCGTGTGTGTTTAGTCTAATCTCCATGAACTATCTCCCTCCCGACAAGATTTTATTTAATTTAACAGGCAGTGTTCTAGATTGCAATGAGACCTCAATACCTTAAGGTTGGCAAAGGTAGTTCTCAAATTGAATAGGGTCGAGGTTGACTCCTCGACCCTATTCTTTGCCTCTGTGCAGTAAAGGAGGCGTTTGCTTAGGCACCGGGATTCAGGACGCGCCCGACGAAGAGAATAGCGCCCGTCTCGATGTCGCGAATCAGGAAGATGAAGGGGCGGTCTATGGTGACTTCAACAGTAGGTTCAGGCGGCGCTGACTCTGGCATAATCACTGCGGTGGCAGCAGCAGCCTCGGTGCCAGCTTCATCCACGGCAACGAATGCCTTGTGTATAACGGCTGATATGAACAGCTCACGATTACCAGTCATTCCGGAGAAATCCGCTTCACCAGAAAAGGCAATCGGCATGCCCATCCCGGCGAGGGTATCCTTCAGGCTGAATTCCGAGTCAAACTCAAACCGGGGCATCGTCAGGGTGACCCCAGTAGGTTGCAGACCGCTTATGATGTCACAGACCTGCTGAGCCTGAAGTCCTTCTTCAAAGGCCTCGAAGTTGCCAGCTTCAGGCAGGAGGATGACCATGGAGAGCTCACCGCCGTCATAGAGCAGCTCAACTGCCTGGTATTCTTCCCCCTCGGTGTAGCCGAAGGCCTCCGTCTGTTTCATCATCGGCACGCTGACCTGCCCGCCATCAAGAAGGTAGAACGGGCCGTCTACTGTCATGTCTTCATCGAAAGGGTCCTCCCAAGCAGCATTGAAGTAGATAGCATTGGTTAGCACAAGGCGGGTCAGTGCGTCGATCGCATCTGGTGGGATAAGGTCTTTAATGCGACCTTCCGTCTGGTCGCTGACCCATTTGTTGATAGCGACCCGTGACTGCTCCGTTTCATTTATGAAGTCCAGTATTCTCAGCCCGGCACCGTAGTTCTCAGCCAGGACATCGAGGAAGTCAGACAGGAACTCATAGTCCTTTTGCCCCCAGATGGCGTTGACAATGTTCAGCCTGAATCCTTCCCCGTCCTTGCCTTCAGCACCTTCACCTCTTCTGGCGAGTTCTGCATCGAGCCAATTAAACGCTGGGTGCAGCCTCTCCTGTTCCAGCAGAAAGTGAAGGGTATCGGCCATCTGTTGGGCGGTTTCGCCACTCGCTCCGGCGTATGTCATCGCCAGCGCCAGGGAGATGCTATAGGGAGAGTAGAAAAGGTTACCCTCCTCCTCTTTAAGCGCTTGATAAAGCTCGAGGGCGAAGGCGCTGTTTCCTTCAACCAGCAATGCCTGCTCACTCGTGCTGACATCAGGTGAAGTTATCCTCTCTTTATCTGATTTGAGCACCTCGCCTGCTGCCGGCTGAGCCAACTGAATAGAAGCTATCACTGGCAGCAGCAATACTATGACTAATACGGCTATAACTCTCTTATTCATCTCATTCACCTCCTATGAATATTCAGACTGTTTATTTTGCCCTTCTGTTTAAATTTGGCCATTTCAAAACTTTTCACCTCCAGATTTAGTATAGGAGTTGCACCTCATTGATGTAGTCCAGATTTTCCAGGCTGTTCATCTTTATCTTGGCGTCTGAGATAGTGTAAAGAACATCGTCTATGTAAAGAGACCGCTCTACCGAGAAGGGAGAGTAAGAGTAGTAATAATCTTGTTCCAGGTCAGAGAGATTCTCAATATGGGTGATTCTACCTTTGAGTTGGAACCCTTCATCTAGAGATACATCAAATACATACGCGCCCTGCCAGACAGGCTCGCCGTAAGCCCACGAAGGAACTCCTTCGGGATAGTCCGACACATCTACTTCTGCGGCCAGAACAGGCATCACCAGTAAGTTTCTGGACTTATCCAAGAGAAATGCTTTATGGTCCCGCAAAACCGGCGAATCGGTACCCCTGTGACCTATTTCATACTTTGATATCTCCTGTGGGTTACTAACATCGCTGACGTCGAAGAGTGATATCTTGACTCCTTGATACCAGGCAAATTCCCCCGCGTCTGTCGTTTCCTTCCCTATCCCTATAAGGTGGTTCTCGTCGTAGGGATGCAGGTAGTCTGAATAGCCAGTTACCTTTAAGTACCCTAGCTGTTTGGGGTGACTTGGGTTACTGAGGTCTATCACGAATAGCGGGTCGACCTGCTTGAATGTTACAAGGTAGCCTCTTTCACCCATAAACCTCGTGGAATAGATGGTTTCCCCGGGAGCGAGGTCTGTCAGTGAGCCGGTAATGTTGAGGGCCGTATCTAGAACGTATACATTATTCTGGGATGTTCCTTCATAGGTTGTGGTTGCCACTCGAAAGTAGCCTTCATATTCGTCCATAGAGAACTGATTCAGCACCATGCCGGGGACCTCGCCGCTGGCAACATACTCGATTTCGTTACCTTCTATATGAATCCGGTGGATAGAGGTTTTTCCAAAATCGCCTACATCCCTACCCCACACCGGAAAGGTCAGGTAAATGTTATTCAAAGAGACATACAGGTTGCTACTGGCTCCAAGCAGGATTGTTTCATATGTTGGCTCCTGGTCGTCGTTCTGTGTGTTGATGGCCATAATAGTTGTGTACATATAATAGTAGTCGTAGACATTGCAATAGTAGATATCTGTGGCAGGTATTTCCGTCTCGTTGCCGCCAAAATAAATCCTGGGAAGGTTTAGTTCATCGTCTTGCGCATACACAGGCTCATTTATCACCACATAAGCATAGTCGCCTATCATCCGTGAACTGATATATTGACCATCGGCGGAAATATCACTTTGCAACCGGGGCTTTTCCCTGTCTGAGATATCATATACTTTAATAGATGTCTTGGGTGATATTATTAAGGGCATGTAGATTTCTCCTGTGGGGCCCCACCGAATATCATTATAAGGGTAATAAGGTGTGTCCTCCTCAAACACGACCAGCCTATCTCCGTTGATGAATATTCCTGCCACTGTTCCCTCTAGCTCGATTTCGGACAGGACTTGAGCTTGTTCAGGGGGAGACGCCTTCACGATGATAGTCCTGTTCCCCGAAACGAGGTATATGTACTCTCCGTCGGTCTTGACGATGTCTGCTTCGTCCACCCCGGCAACTTGAATATTGGTGGTAGAGTAATCAGTGATAGAGTAGTCATTTGTAGAGGAGGGGGTGGGGACGGCGCCTTCTCCAACCACTGCAAGAAATGCGTCCCTCCAATGGAATGCTTTATATTGTGCGTTCGTATTTATGAAATCTTGCAATTGCTCATAAGAAGCGAACCTGCTGATTTGATTCCCTCCCGGAAGCTCGGGCCTATACACCGCCAAAAGTCCCATGACCGCTATTAAAAGCACGGCAGTAGCGACGGGGGCTAATATTTTTGTCCAATCCCAAATAGTTCTTGCCTTAAAGCGCCCGGAGCTGAGCAAAGCCATTTTTAATGCTTGTTTATGGCCGGGAAGCTCGATTTCCGGAGTTTCCAGGTTTTCTAGTTTCTTGATTAAGTCCTCGTGTTTCATAAGCTCTGCCTCCTTCTATTACTGTAAATGCAGGAGGCCGAAAAAGGTTGCATTATTTAACCCAAAAGGCCGCAAGATTTTCGTGGGGTGGTTTAATCCGTTTCTCTTAATTTCTCCACTGCCCGGTGGAGCAGGGACTTTATCGTTCCTTCTTTTTTCCCAGGATTTCGGATATTTCTTTAATCTGTTTTTGCTCGAAAAATCTGAGAGCAATGACCTCCTGGTATTTGGCGGGAAGCCGAACGATTTTTACCTGAATTTCCAGAAAATCCTGATGTTGTTTTAATTGTTCCTGCGCTTCTATTAGTTCGCTTTCGGGGTCATCGGGTGATGTGGGTTCAAAACCTTGTTCCTGTAATTCTTCCAGTGATAAGGATTTTTTGTATTCGGCTTTTCTAAAATACTGGTTAATCTCGTTGGCGGCGATTTTATACAGCCACGAGGAAAAAGAGATATTGCGCCATTGAAATTGCCAGAGCTTCCTCAATGCCTTAAAAAATATCTCTGAAGTAATATCCTGGGCAGCTTCAATATTGGCAGTCCGCCTCAGGATATAGCCAAAGATTTTGGGATAATATTGGTCGTAAAGCTTGGCAAAAGCATCGGGGGCTTTTTGTGCCTGTCTGACGAGTTCCTTTTCTTCGCTTAAATCCATACCAGCCAATGGAAAAAACTAAGCGCATTTCATTGGTAGAATGCACCAATAATAATTTAGTTGCACCAAAATCTTAGTTTATACTGCATCACCCATCCGTACACTGTCAAGCGTTTCTTCGTTCTTTCCAGATTTCCATCGGATTGGTAAAAAGCCGGTAAATTAGATAGGAACTGAGCCCGGGTCTCATGCCAGTCCATATTGGCAGGCTAAGTGAGAGGATACTTCAGGTTTTGGAAAAAACTTATATGTTACGAACAACGCAAGCTTTCGTTGCCAGAGCTGAAAAATATGGGCTAATGTTCATCTCCTAAGCCTGCTTTGGATAGCGTCGCTCTCCAGTTCTCTGATAGCATCGGCAGCAATCCAGCGAGCAGCCTTCGAGTCGAGTCGCTTTATTTCCTTTGCAGTATTTATTGCGGCTCCGTTCAAATTGAGGTTCCTTTTCCCGATGTTTCTAAGGGCCCAGTTCACTGCTTTCTTGACGAAGTTACGCTCGTCCGTAGCTCCTCGTATTATCACGGGAAATAATTCGATGAATTTCTCATCGCTTGCCTTCTTATCATGCCATGCCAGACAAGCTATCAGCGAAAAGGCGGTCCTTTTGACAAACTCTTCTTCCCGCTCAGACCAATCGACAATTTTCTTCCAGGCTAGTTGGTTTTTTTCAAAAAGATTCATGCACACTTGGTCGCAGACATCCCACGAATTAATGCCTTTCACCCAGTCCCCCATCTGCTCTTCGGTTAGCTCATCAGGGTCACCAACCATCCCAGCCACGATCCTCGCTTCGGCTATTCCAGTTTTCCATAAGCCTAGTGCCAGCTTATGTTCTCTCCCTATCTCTTTAGCCAGTTTTCTCATATCAGGAACCGAGACGCCTAATCTTTGCTCCACTGCTATCCCGTATTTAGCCATTCCTTGTAACTGCTCTGGCTTGGCCTTGCTCTGGAGTTTGTCCAGCACATCCTTCACAGAAGCCATTGTTTACTCCTATTCCGTTACTTCACAATATAGCCGACACTTCAAACAGACAACGCCTTTAGCTTAGAATAGACTCTTTTCAATCTTATTCTGTTGTAACGTTGAATTATGATACAGGGCACGTTTACCAGTATCGCGTATACTATCATCACAATGCCGACATACCAAGGATTCCAGATAAAGAAAACCGGGCTTAATAAAAACATTACCCAGTGAGTAAACTCAGCACGGCATGTTTCTCTGATGAAATCATCAAGATAAACATCATCAAGTCCCTTGAGGTGTTTCTTCTTGAACCCTTTTTTGAACAAGGCAGCGCCATCCGGTAACCTTTTCCTCCACTTCTTCAATCTGAATATTCTTACGTAAATTTTTCCTTCCTTCTCCCATTTCTTTTGTTTATACAGCCAGAACCCGGTATCAAATGAACTAAGTGGAATATGTGTCATCAAGTAAGACACACCCACATGAATTATCATCCAGGCGGCAATATCAAGCAGAATTGTTGGCAGTGCAGGTAGATGAAGCAGCATTATTTGTTCACCTTACGCGTCAAATTTATCTCCCTGCCTTTCCATTTGACACTCCTAACTAGAAAGATACGAACAAATGAGTAGGTGAAAACCACAACGAAGAATGCCATGGGTATGGGGTAAAATAGTGCGGTATAGAACTTGAAATTGCCAATTCTTACAAGCATCCAGTAGATTCGAGCCGCGTACAAGATATAAAGGCTACCCCAAATGGCTATTTGCACATTATTTGTGGCAACGATTACTTCGATCAGGCCTCTGGTGGTGCCTAAACTACCTGATATCCAGGCAATAATCAGAAGGAGCAAGGGTAGTGGAGTCTTTGTGGCTCCCATGGCAAACCCCTTGCTCCATCCATTGATAAGTTCTCTGATGCCGTTTGGGTACATACGGAAGGAAATAGTACTCTTCCCACCTAGACAATGGATTCCCACCCCTTTCTTCTGGAGCGCTGATCCAAAAGCCAAATCCTCCAGAAGCTCTCCTTTCACTTTATCATGGCCTCCAGAATCGAGGTAATATTGCCTTTCCATGACCACCACTTGCCCAAAAAGTCCTATCGGCTTAATACGGCTACCTAAAACCGTGAACGCGCCGATACCAGCCATCGCGATTATGTTAAAGAAAGCAGATAATTGCTCGTAAAGGTTGCGCATCTTGTGATATGGCTGAATTGAAAGCACCCCATCCTTTTCAAAATAGGTTTCTATTATGTTCTTGAGGCCGTTCTTTTCCAGTATCGTGTCTGCATCAAGGAAAACAAGGATTTCTCCGGACGCTATCCTGGCCCCTTGATAACAAGACCACGTTTTGCCAAGCCATCCCTCGGGTATCGGTAAAGATTCCAACACCTTCACTCCATTCTCTTCTGCAACCGCTTTGGTTCTGTCTTCTGAATGGTCATCTACTACGATTACCTCATCTTCGGAAGACAACTGACCTGATAGCGAATTAAGCAAATTAGGTAGAGTATGTTCCTCGTTTCGCGCTGGGATAATTACCGAGACACTTGGATTATGAGTATTCCTATCGACCGGAACTCTGCAAGAAGATATATGGAATAGAAAGAAGAAACCCAGTAACCAAAACACCAAGTTGACTATAAAATATATGGATATATCATCGATGTTCATAATGAATTATTCGTGTACCAGCGATATTCATTCTGGTGTTCTAGTCTGATTCACCATTCCCATCCGAAGTCAAAATAAACAATATATCTTCTTCAGTAAAATACAGGCCACCCATGGATTAGATTCAGATTCTTACTGGTAAGCCTTTTCGCTATAATAAATGTTACCGTGCGGTCGCTGTGGCTAATACACCTTTTTTCTCACCAGCTGAGCTATCACTCCGCCGCTAATAAGCGCCAGGCCGACAATCGTAACGACTACTACGCTTTGATCGGGCACCGTGGTAACTGAAAGTCGTTTTAGCAGTATCCCGAGTAATGCCCAGTCAACCACAAGGCAATAAAAGATGTCTTTCCGGGTGAAGAGTACGGATAATGCAATAGCGATACCAATGATAATCACTGCTACTGCCCAGAACTGCTCACCAAGGCCCCATGCGTTCCAGTTGATATTCACCAGTAGAGCGGTGGCATTGGCAATCGTGGCTATGGTAATCCAGCCCAGGTAGACACTGAAAGGAAGATGCACTAAATATTTTTCAGCCTTCGGCGCCTCTGATTTGCCGATATTCAGCCTAAGGTAAATTGCTAGCAGGCTTCCCAACAATATCAGCATCATGACCAGGGATAGGGAGACCATTTCATAATGCCACGCATATATCCAGCCGATGTTGGCAAGGCAGGAAATAAAGAACAGCGGCCCGATTCTCTGTACAAAGTCAACCTTCCGGGCATCTCTTCTAACAGAGGGTATTAATGGATATATGACGAAGATAGCAAGCAATACATAGATTAGCCCCCAGATTGCAAAAGTAAGCCCCGCCGGCGTAAACAAATTTGGATACATGTCAGATAATTCGCCGGTCGTTTTGTTATTTATGGGGAGGGTAGTGGCCAGCGCATTAACGACAATGGTACCGAGAAAGCCCAGCAAGTTTAGAATCGACAGGGATAACACAAGACGACTTTTATCCATAGATCCACCTCCTCTTATTGATAATAACGCTATGATGTATTATATGCAAGTCATATTCCGTTGTAAATAGCTTTCCAAAACTTGACTTAAGCGTTCTCAATCGGGCTCTCCTGTTTGCCTTCATATACCTTGGGGAAGAAAACAATACATTGCTTAATTGTAGCAAACACAAGAGGTTGCAAAAGGTTATGATTTTGTATAGGCTTATTTGGTTTGAGGTATAGCAATTTGTTTATGTTGGAAAATCTTGTGAGTTTCATTGCTGGCTCTTGAAAATGTAAGGCTAATTTGGTGAAGTAACTGACAATGAAAAAAGGTAAGGAAGCTAAGAAAGCTGCTGGTCCAGCTAGTTCTAGTTTAAATCTATCTGATCAGGGCAGCGAGACCGAGAAATATTATCATGGCCTTATGGCTTTGAGCCGGGTCTCGGCGGCAATCAGCGGCCTGCATGAGTTGGATGATATTCTCAGGATTGGCTTGGATAATGTGCTTAACATAATGAATGGAACCGTTGGAGGAATAATGCTCTTGGATGAGTCGAGTCAGACGCTGTTCTACCGTGTTTATCACGGTCTATCCGACAAATATGCTGAAGAGCTGCGTCTTAAACTTGGCGAGGGAATCGCAGGAAAGGTAGTTCAAAGTGGCAGGGCAGTGTTACTGGAGGACATTTCCTCAGAACCGGATGCCCTTCGGATTGACCTCCTAAACTTAGAGGGTTTAAAGGCATTCATCAGCGTCCCTCTCCGATCGAAAGATAATGTTCTGGGAGTGCTCAATGTGGCTAGCCATGTGCCACACAGCTTTACCAAGGAAGACGTGCATCTCTTGCACTCGATTGGGGACCAACTTGGCACGGCTATTGAGCAGACAAGGCTGCATGAGCGGCTGAGAAAAGCACGGGAAAGATTACGAAAACTTGCACGGCAGAATCTTGTGGCAGAGGAAGAGGAACGAAGGAGGATTGCCCGTGAGCTACACGATGAGACCAGTCAATCGCTCTCCGGGATAGCACTTCAGCTAGAAGCTCTGATGGAAATGTTTGCGAAGTCTGGTAATCCAGATGCTGAGTTAATTGCTGGACTGAAGAAGGTCCAATCGCTGACAGTGCAAGTACATAAAGAAGTAAGTAGGGTAATTTCCAATCTCCACCCTGCTGTATTGGATACGCTGGGGTTAGTCGCTGCTGTTCGCCAGCATGCCCACAGTAGGCTTCAGCCCTTAAACATTAATGTAACAGTGGAGGTTAAAGGGACGGAAATGAGGTTTCCTTCTGATGTAGAAGCTGCTCTTTTCCGCGTCGTTCAGGGAACTATCGGCAACATTGTCGAGCATTCTAAAGCCAAGAATGCTTCCATAGTGCTGGTATATCAACCAGATGAGTTCTCGCTAACTATTAGCGACGATGGGCAAGGGTTTGATGTTTCCAAAATCACCGATGTGGAGGAGAGTGGGCGAGGCCGTGGATTATTTAGTATGAGAGAGAGGATTGGCTTTCTTGGCGGCACCAGCGGCGTTGAGTCCAAGATTGGAGCAGGAACTACGCTTTGGGCAAAGATTCCCATAGGTCAAGACATTAAGTATGGCGAAAATAAGGGTACTGGTGACTGACGACCATGCCATCGTGCGTGATGGTATTTGTGCCTTGCTTGCTCTTACCGGGGATATAGAAGCAGTAGGTGTGGCCGCCAATGGAAGGGAAGCATTGGAAATGGTCAGGGAGCTTGCGCCTGATGTGGTACTCATGGATATTGCTATGCCTATTATGGATGGGGTAGAGGCCACACGAAGAATACGCAAGGAATTTCCCAAGGTAAAAGTATTGGCGCTGACCCAATATGATGATAAAGCTTATGTATTCCCAGTGATTGAAGCCGGAGCCTCCGGCTTCATCAGTAAGACAGCAGTATCTTCGGAGCTTGCCGCTGGTATCCGCTCCGTTTACCGGGGGGATTCCTTCCTGTCTCCTTCCGTAGCCAGGTTTTTGGTCGAGGATTATCAACAAGTAGCCAGTATGAAAGAGAGTCAAGACCCCTATGAGCAGTTAACGAATCGGGAAAGAGAGGTGCTTAAACTGGTGGTGGAGGGGCATACTACCCAAGAAATAGCGGCTATGTTAGTTCTTAGCCCGAAAACGGTTGAAAGGCATAGGACCAATCTTATGGCCAAGCTTGATATCCACAATCGTACTGAGCTGATCAAATATGCTCTGCGCAAGGGCATTATTACCGTCTGAGATTATTACTCATAACCTTCACGACACCGCTTATTTCCAACACCCCGCTAATGGGTAGTGTTATCCACATAAATGAGCGATTAACTGCATAAAATTGCGGTGATATTTCCCTATTTTCTGGGGTAAACACCTCTGTTACTTCAGTAGACCGGGCATTATACTTTATATAGCAAGCTAAAAACTCCTAAAAACATGTAGTTGGCAAGGGGGTGAAAGATGGAAAAGAACACTAAAATTCTACTGGTGGATGATGAGCCGGATTTCATTGATGATATGCAAGCTAAATTACTGGCAAAAGGTTGGCAGGTGCTTACTGCTGGCAACAGATTGCAGGCGGAGGAGGTAGCGCGTCACGAGAAACCTGACCTGATTATTTTGGGAACAATAATGCCGCGTGGAGATGCCTTTCAGTTGCACCAGTGGCTGAAGCAGAACCCCAATTTCAAAGAAGTACCTCTCATTGTGGTTGATGCCCCACCGGAAAAGCAATTGATTAAGGGGTGGCGTATGGACGAGGGCTTGAAGCTTGAAGCCGAACAATATTTAATCAAGCCAGTCGAATCAGCTTCAATAGTGGCCTGGGCTGAGAAATTCCTGGATAAGACACTGAGAAAAATTAAGGTGCTGGTGGTAGATGACCATGCCGTGGTCAGGGAAGCAATTTGCGCTCTGCTGAGTCTGCAAAAAGACATGGAAGTAATAGGTGAAGCTGTCGACGGGCGAGATGCCATTGATAAAGTGCAGCGTCTTACACCGAATGTAGTGGTTATGGATATAGTCATGCCGGTGATGAGCGGACTTGAAGCAACGAAACGAATAACTAAGGAATGGCCGGAGACAAAGGTTTTGATTCTGACCCAATATGACGAAGAAGAGAACATGTTTGTTGCTAAGCAGGTAGGAGCTTATGGCTTTATTGCCAAGAGCGCTGCCAGTTCCGACCTCTTGACTGGCATAAGGACAGTAGGGGAAGGAAGATACTTCCCTAGGTCTTTTGCCTACGTGTCTGCCCACTGGCCGGAGGGGGATAAAAAATAGGTAGTCCCCTTTGGAAAGCATTACTCCACCTGCTGGGTTATGAAGGAGGATATTGGTTTGCAGCCGATAACCATTACTCTTGATGGTCGTGAGGTAAGTGGCTATCCGGGAATGACCATCTTGGAACTGGCGAAAGAATCAGGTATAGATATCCCCACACTCTGCTATGATCCTCAACTCACTTCAGTCGGGGCTTGCCGTGTTTGTCTGGTAGAAGACGAACGAAATAGTGCCTTATTGGCGTCTTGTGTTACACCGATAGCATCAGGGATGGTAATCAACACGCATTCCCCACGAGTCATCGAGCGCCGTAAAACTATAGTCAAGCTGATGCTTACCAGTCATCCTGATTCCTGTCTGGTATGCGATAAAGGCAATCGCTGCCAGCTACGCCAAATTGCCTCGGACCTGGGCGTCGGATTGGTGGAGTTGCAAAGGATTCCCCGGATGGCCAGCATTGAGGAGGTCAATCCCTTCCTTGAGCGGGATTTGAGCAAGTGCATACTGTGCGCCAAATGTATTCGAGCCTGCCAGGAACTAGTTGTTGAAGGTGCTATTGACTACTTTCAGCGAGGATTTACGACCATACCGGCGACACTGAACAATTTGCCCCTGGAAAGCTCCGAGTGTACTTTCTGTGGAACTTGTGTGGCACTGTGTCCTACAGGAGCATTAATGGAGAAGGACAGGGTATATGGAGGCACGACTAAATCTACGACGGAAACAACCTGTCCCTTCTGTGGCTGCGGGTGCAGTATTTGCCTGGAAGTCAAGGATAATCAGGTCGTGCGGGTCATACCCGGTAAGGAAGACCCGGTTAATCATAGTTTGCTTTGCGTGAGGGGGAGCTATGGCTGTGATTTTATCCATAGTCCGGATAGGCTGACCAAACCTTTAGTCAAGAAAGATAACACTTTTGAAGAGGTGTCATGGGAAGATGCCCTGGAGCAAATAGCTACCGGATTCAAGCGAGCAAAAGGTAAGCGAGGTTCCGATAGCCTGGCTGTTCTAGGTTCCTCTAAGTGCACTAATGAAGAGAACTACCTTTTGCAGAGGTTCGCCAGATCTGTGCTGGGCACCAACAATATTGATAACGGCAGCCGATTGTACAACTCTGCCAGTCGTGTCGGCCTGGGCTCTTCTCTTGGCTTCTCCGGCACTACAAATTATCTTAGTGACCTGGAGCAATCGGAACTCATATTAGTCATTGGGGCTGATCCCGGTTCCTCAGCCCCTGCCGTCGGTTATGCCATAAAGCGTGCCGTCAAATATAAAAACGCTAAGTTGATATTGATAGACCCCCGGCAGACAAAGCTCTCTTTGTTTGCCCATCTTTGGTTACGACCTGAAGTCGGCACTGACGTGGCTCTTATAAATGGCCTGGCCAAGGTGATTGTCGACGAAGGCTTGCTGGACGAGGCGTTTGTCGCCAGGAGAACAGATAATTTTGAAGCTTTTGACGAAAGCTTGAAAAAGTATACTCTGGAGTACGTCGAGAAGATTACAGGCATTACAGGTCAAGAAATTCGTGCCGCCGCTCGATTATATGCCGAGGCAAGCCGGGCAGCAATTGTCTATGGCACAGGGATCACGCAGCATACCGGAGGAACGGATGGTGTGGAGGCCCTGGCAAATTTGGCGTTACTAACGGGAAACATTGGACGTAAAGGAGGTGGCATGTATGCCCTACAAAGGGAAAACAATGGACAGGGCGCCTGCGACATGGGTACACTGCCCAAATTTCTGCCTGGATATCAGAGTGTAACGGATGCTCAGGCCAGGGGAAAATTCGAAGAACGTTGGGGAGCAAGTTTGCCAGCTGAGGCTGGACTAACGACCCTGGAGATTATGGAGCAGGTAAAAAAGGGAAAGATTAAAGGCATGTACATTGTAGGGGAAAATCCTGTCTTGAGCTTTCCAAATTCGAAGCTCATCACAGAAGTCCTGACCTCTCTTGATTTCCTCGTGATCCAGGACATGTTCCTTACGGAGACGGCCAAACTGGCTAACGTAGTTCTGCCAGCAGCAAGCTTCGCCGAGAAGGAAGGAACATTCACTAACTTCGAGGGCAGGGTAAACAGGGTGCGTAAAGCGATAGAGCCTATTGGTGAAAGCCTGCCAGAGTGGGAGATAATCCTGCGGCTGGCTGACAAAATGGGGTTCCCGATGCCATATTCCTCTCTACAGGATGTTGTGAGTGAGATTGAGGAATTAGTTCCTTCATACGAGGACTATACTGATTCCGAAAGACAGGATGAATTAGCCTACGAGGAAACAGGACGCACCTATGGAAGGCAACTCTTAAAGGGATTTGCCCGTTTCTCCCCCGTTAAATATACTCCACAAGCGGGGAAGGGAAAATCAGATTATCCCTTTACTCTGCTCACCGGGACCACTCTTTATCACTTTGGCACTGGTTCCAGAAGCTCCAGGTCTTCACGATTGAAAAAATTCGCCCCAGGGGCTTTTGTGGAAATTGGTGAGTCTGACGCCAGAAAACTTGCCATCGCTGATGGTGAGAAGGTCAAGGTAACCTCACCTGTAGGCGAGGTTACCGCAGTGGTCAAGATTACCGATACACTAAGTGAAAGGATGCTCTTTATGCCAGTTTCATTCCCGGAGGCTCCGGTTAACGAGCTATTCGACATTGTCTTAAATCCAGAAACGAAAGCGCCTTCACTGAAAGCATGCAGCGTAAAAATAGAGAAGTTGTAACGCCGAGGTTTGTCCTAGGCAAAGGGATGGGGGCAAGCCCCAGTGCTACTTGATATGAGAGTAGAAAGGATGAGGCTTAATGAAGAAAGCGAAGACAATCACAAAGGCTGACCTGACAAGAATAAATGCCATTGTTTCCGAATATAGTCAGCAGAAGTGGGCACTGATACCGCTGCTGCAAAAAATCCAAAATGAGGTCGGATATATCCCTCCTCAGTCTATCCCGATTATAGCCAGAAGCCTGGGGCTTTTCCCCAGTCAGGTGCAAGGAGTTATTAGTTTTTATACCCAGCTCTATACTCAGCCACAGGGCAGAAAAGTGGTCAGAGTTTGTCGGGGGACAGCTTGCCACGTGCGGGGAGGGAAGACGATATTGAAACTGGTTAAGCAGCACCTGGATATAGAAGAAGGCGAGACTACCCCTGATATGGAATACACCCTGGAAACCGTGGCCTGCATCGGCGTCTGTGCCCTGGCCCCCAACATAGTCGTCGCTGACCGTGTTCATGGTCACATGAATCCCAAGAAAGTGGAGCAATTGTTCAAGGATCGGGAGAGTGGAGAGTAGTATGAAAGACCATCGTACTGTCTTTGTCTGCCAGGAGACGCCGTGTCTTTCCATGGGGTCTGATGCTGTCTATGAGGCCCTCCAGGCAGAGGTAACCCGGCAAAAGCTGAATAACGCTGCGATAGAAATAAGCGGCTGCCACGGTCACGGTCTTTGCGAGCAAGGTCCTAGCATAGTTGTTGAGCCTGAGGGCATTTTCTACGTCCGTGTTCAGGCCGAGGATGCTCCAGAAATCGTCGCCTCTCATCTGAGAGATGGCAAGCCTGTGGAGCGCCTTTTATATCATGACCCTGTAACTGGCAAAGCCATGCCACGCTACTCGGAGATAAACTTCTACAAGAAACAGCAGCGCGTCATCCTGCGAAACTGCGGGCGTATCAACCCGGAAAAAATCGAGCATTATATTGCTAATGGAGGTTATCGGGCGCTGAGAAAGGCTCTTCTGATGACTCCCGAGCAGGTTATCGAGGAGGTTAAGAAATCTGGCCTCCGCGGGCGGGGTGGCGCTGGTTTTCCCACTGGTCGCAAGTGGGAATTTTGCCGCAGCGCTCCCGGGGAAAAGAAATATGTCATCTGCAATGCCGACGAAGGCGACCCCGGTGCTTTTATGGACCGCTCCATCCTGGAAGCGGACCCCCATGCTGTTGTTGAAGGACTGACTATTGCCGGATATGCCATGGGTGCCAATGAAGGCTACATCTATGTCCGTGCCGAGTATCCCTTAGCCGTAAAACGAGTTCACGCTGCCTTGGAACAGGCCCAGGGAAGGGGCTTTTTAGGTAAAGATGTTCTCGGCTCAGGCTTTGATTTTGTGGTGCATATTAAGGAAGGCGCCGGGGCATTTGTTTGTGGTGAGGAAACGGCTCTAATGGCTTCTATCGAGGGCCGACGGGGCATGCCTCGTCCCCGCCCCCCATTTCCTGCCCAATCCGGGCTGGAAGGAAAGCCCACCAATATTAATAATGTAAAGAGTCTGGCTTCCATCCCCATCATCGTTGACCGCGGGGCTGATTGGTTTGCCGGCATCGGTACGGAAAAAAGCAAAGGGACGGCTGTCTTTGCCCTCACGGGGAAGGTTGCCAACTGTGGGTTGGTAGAGGTGCCTATGGGCACTCCTCTATCCACCATAATTTTTGATATCGGGGGTGGTATCCCCCGGGGCAAGCGCTTCAAGGCGGTGCAGACGGGTGGTCCTTCAGGCGGCTGCATCCCTGCCCGGTTCCTCGATTCCCCCGTGGAATATGAAACACTGGCCCAACTAGGCTCGATTATGGGCTCCGGTGGCATGGTGGTGCTGGACGAGACCACCTGTATGGTAGAAATAGCCAGGTATTTCTTGAGCTTCACTCAATCTGAGTCCTGCGGGAAGTGTGTCCCTTGCCGCCTGGGAACCAGACAAATGCTGGAGATTCTGACCAGAATCACTCAGGGCAAAGGGCGTGAAGAGGATATGGATACCCTGCTCACCATAGCCAAGACGGTCAAGGAATGCTCGCTCTGCGGTCTGGGACAGACTTGTCCCAACCCTGTGCTCACCACCCTCGAGTACTTCAGAGATGAATATGAAGCCCACATACAGGAGAAGAAATGCCCGGCTGCTGTCTGTGATGCCCTCATGATATCACCGTGTCAGCATACCTGCCCGGTAGGCATCAATATTCCTAAATATGTGGCTCATATTGCCGATGGTGAGTACCTGGAGGCTGTCAACACCATCTGGGAGCGCAATCCCTTCCCTGCTATTTGCGGCCGCATCTGTCATCACCCCTGCGAGGGAAGATGTCGCCGCGGGGAACTCGATGAGCCCGTAGCAATCAGGGCGCTTAAGCGTTTTGCCGCCGACTGGTATTTTGACCACATTAGAGAATTACCTGAACCGGAACCCTTTCCCCAGACTCACAGCCAAAAAGTAGCAGTAGTGGGGGCGGGACCTACAGGGTTATCCTGCGGATACTTTCTGGCTCAGATGGGCTATCCTGTCACGGTCTTCGAAGCCCTCCCCATAGGCGGAGGTATGCTCTCGGTAGCTATACCTGACTTCCGCTTGCCGCGGGAGGTTATTGAAAAGGAGATAGATTATATCGCCAAGCGGGGAGTGGAGATAAAATACGACACGCCAATCAACGTAAATTTCACTATAGACGATATCAAAGGTAGTGGCTTTGAAGCTGTCTTTATTGCCGCTGGGGCTCAAAAGAGCCAGAGCATTGGCATACCCGGAGAATTGGAGGACATCGAGGGCTTCTACTATGGTTTGAGATTTCTCAGAGATGTGAAGGTTGGCAAGCCCGTTAAGATTGGGCGCAGGGTAGCTGTTATCGGCGGTGGTAATGTAGCCCTTGACTCTTCTCGTACAGCTCTTCGTCTTGGTGCCGATGAGGTGAGTATCTTTTACCGTCGGTCGCGGGAAGAGATGCCGGTAACCGAGGTGGAGTATGATGAGACTCTGGCTGAAGGCATCCAGGTTAATTTCCTCGTCAGCCCCACCCGCGTAGTAAGCGACGACTGGAAAGTGACCGGTTTACAGTGTGTCCACATGAAGCTGGGTGAGCCTGATGCCGGTGGACGCCGTCGCCCAATTCCCATTCCCGGCTCAGAATTTTTTGCTCCAGCGGATACCGTCATTGCTGCTGTGGGGCAAGCTCCAGACCTGTCGTTTTTACCCGCGGATAGTGCTCTTGAGCGTACCCGATGGGAAAGGTTGGCGGTCGATGAAAACAAATTAGCTACTAACGTTCCCGGGGTCTTCGCCGGAGGAGATTTTGTCTCCGGGCCAGGCATGGTTATAGAAGCTATTGCGGCTGGCCGGAGAGGGGCCATCGCCATAGACAAATATCTCCAGGGCGATACCTCACGGGTCGAGATGTATGACCTGAAGCCCAGCGTTATATCCCCTGTCACTGCGACGAGCGTTAGCGAGGAAGCAGTCTCGGAAGAAGAAAGCTGGGAACCACAATTCAGGCCAGAAACACCTCATCTCCCTCTCCAGGAGAGGAAAGGTAGCTTTAAAGAGATAGAGCTGAGCTTTTCTGAGGAGAAGGCGAGACAGGAGGCTAAGCGTTGCTTAAGATGCGACCTGGAAAAGTAATGCAAAAAGTAAAGATGCAAACGAAGGTATTTAAAAGTTTTATTTTTGATTTGTCATTTTGATTTTTAACCTTTGATTTTTTTAACTTGTGGGAGGTTAAGCATGAAAGCTATTACTAAACAAAAGACTTTTGAGGAAATCGAGCAGCAGTTAGAGGGGTTCGACCGGGTGTATATCGCCGGTTGTGGCACATGCGCCACGATGACTAAAACCGGTGGAAAGGATGAGGTCTTGGCAATGAGGGAGCGCCTGCAAGAGCTGGGCAAGCTGGTCACCGGCTGGACAGTTATCCCTACCGCCTGTGATGAGATGACCGAAGTAGCTATTAAAGAAAATAATGGAGCCATTCAGAATGCCAAATGTATTCTGGTCATGGCCTGTGCTTTAGGAGTGCATAAACTGAGCACCTATATTGACAAACCGGTCATTCCGGCTTTGGATACTCTTTTCATAGGCGTTGAGGATAGTCCGGGCTGTTTTCAAGAGGTTTGTGCCCAGTGTGGTCAGTGTGTCCTGGGGCAAACTGCTGGCATCTGTCCCCTGACGGCATGCCACAAAGGTTTGCTGAACGGTCCATGTGGTGGCACCAACAATGGTAAGTGCGAGGTGGATAAGGAAAAGGATTGTGCCTGGACTCTAATATATCAGCGACTGGAAGCACAGGGCCGGCTTGATTTGATGCGTAAGTATCATTCCCCCAGAGATTACAACGCGGTACTCAGGCCGCGAGCGATCAGGATTACATGAAGGAGGAGCTATGGCGCAGAGTTTTAGGGAAGTTCTCAAATCTGATAAATTCGTGATAACCAGTGAAATCGGTCCACCGAAGGGGACGAACATTGAGAAGATGCTCCACCATATCGACCTTCTCAAGGATAAGGTAGATGCGCTGAATGTCACCGACCACCAGAGTTCCGTAATGCGCTTTCCATCCATTGGCGGCTGTCTGGCTATCAAGGAGCGAGGTGGAGAGCCTATATTACAGGTGACTTGCCGCGACCGTAATCGTCTTGCCCTTCAAGCCGAGCTTCTCTTCGCATATACCAGAGGCATAAGAAATGTCCTCTGCCTGACTGGAGATGCTGTTGTAGTTGGCGACCACAAGGCGGCCAAGGGCGTTTTCGACCTGGATTCAGCACAGTTGCTACACACAATTCGGCAGATGGAAGCGGGTAAAGACCTGGGAGACAATGAACTCGACGGGGCTGTGGAGTTCTGTGCCGGAGCCATAGTCACACCTGAGGCAAACCCGATTGAGCCTCAGTTAATCAAGTTTGAAAAGAAGGTTGAAGCCGGTGCCGAATTCTTCCAGACTCAAGCCATCTATGACCTGGACAAATTTGCTAAGTTTATGGAACATGCCCGCCAGTTCCCGGTCAAGATACTGGCTGGAATAATTCTGCTTGTGTCAGCCAGGATGGCGAAGTATATGAACGAAAATGTCCCGGGCGTCTTTGTGCCCCAAAACTTGATTGATGAATTAGCGGCTGCCCCCAAAGGCGAGGCAATCAATAAGGGTATAGAAATCGCGGGTCGGATGATTGCCACTCTGGAAAAAGAATCCATATGCGACGGAGTCCATGTCATGGCTATAGGCAAGGAAGAGGTGGTTCCGGATATCCTGAAAGCGGCGGGACTTGCTACTTAGTGCTCCGTGTAGCTAGTAGAAAAGGCAGAGGCCGCTCGCCTCCTTTCCAAAGCTTATCATATCGTCTTTTCTTGGTAAGGGCGAATCCTAACCACCATCAGATGCACTATAATTCCGACTAAACCTAGAAACTCTAAAGCCAATACCTTTTTACCTTACTTTATTATATCTTGACAAGAATACATGTCAATTCCTCGTTCCAGACAGAACAAGGTAAAGCGACTCAGGAAGAAACTATCTTTTAAGAGAAAATTCAATGCGATTTGAACACTATTGCCATATTTTTACAATAGTTTTATAATCCGCATTTAAGGAAGTACATTATGGCTCGTATATGCAGGTGGAGAGGTGCATCAGAAAAGGAATACATATATGAAATACACCCACTTGAAGGCACCACTTGGAGTGATGTGCCAGGGAATTATATCTTTGCCAAACTCTCAAAACCACACACCTGGAAAGCTACATACATAGGTGAAACTGAGAGTTTAAAAGACAGCATCCCAAACCACAATGAATTACCATGTATACGGCGCAACCAAGGTACTCATGTACATGCACACATCAATCGAGATAGCCAAGCGAGGTTAGCAGAGGAAAAGGATTTACTTTCCAATCATTCCACTTTGTGTAATGTCTAAAACTAAACTACTGATAAAAGTACGCTGCACGCTCTCGGATTCTCATTACAGAAATACAAGTCAATAACCACGGTCCAGATAAGAACGGGGCATAACCGCCATCAGGCACACTATTATAGCCTCATCACAATTATACCTAAGATTCGAAACTTTTAACCTCCGACCACCTGACCCCCATGTAGCTAGTAGAAAAGGCAGAGGCCGCTTGCCTCCTTTCTGGGTTAAATAATAGTATCATCCCATTTTTATATTAATCCTTCTACACTGTTTTAATGGTCTTTAATGACTTATTTATATTTTCAATATTGACATTAGAAACTTTACATACTATATTTCAACTATAATAAAAACTTGAATTTACTTAGGGAGGTTTTAAATGCCTAAGATTACATGTATTCAGAAGCGAAAGCCCTTTAGCCATTCTGCTGCCAGTTCTGCCGATTATGTTCATAGAGTAGATTCAGACGAGTTTTCAATAAAGAGATACAAAGACGATAGCATTGGAATTTTCTTTAAACGCTCGTCTATGCATGGTCAAGGTATTTGGCTCTATTTAACTTCAAAAGATGTAGCCACTGCATTTGGCCATGCTCTTCTCATGGTTTCAGAAGGCTATTCCAACGATGTCACAATTTCTATCTAATTTCTAATCAATATAATATAATTTATTAATTCTACATCTATAACTTAATTGGAGATATTTATGCCTGCTGTAGAGAGAATAAATATTGAGCTACTTGGCATTGGACAAGCAATATATAACAAAATGCTAGCTGTGCCTTTTTACCAGCGTTCTTATGCCTGGGAAGACAAGCATATTCTTGACCTTTTCTCTGATACCATAAACGCCGTAAATAACGGCGAAAGCGAGTATTTTCTTGGAACAATAGTTACAACTAAGCATGATACCCTTAGAACTGAAGTATCCGATGGACAGCAACGCCTTGCTACAGTCACAATATTACTTTCCGCTATACGTGATTATTTTTTCAATAGTGCAACTAAAGAAAATCAAACAAGAGCTCACAATATTACTTTCCAGTATCTCTATTCACAAGACCTAAGCACTCTTTCTACTACACCCAAACTGAAATTAAATGATGCTGATAATGAGTTCTTTCTGAAAAGAGTTCTTAGTGCTCCTGATTCGCCTGACCGTGCCATCGAACTCTCTAAGGAATCCCATAAAAAGATAATTCAGGCGTGTGCACTGGCTAAAGAATTCGTTGCGGAACTTGCACAATCATCGCAACCAGAGGAAAAACTATCTTCCCTAGTTAAGTATATACATGATTCATTGAAGGTAATATGGGTTTCCGTCCCTGATGATGCCAATGCATTTATTATATTTGAAACACTAAATGACAGAGGGCTAGCATTAGCAATCTCTGATTTATTAAAAAACTATCTCTTTGGTATTTCATTAGATAGGATTACAGAAGTCCAACAACGCTGGATTCAGATGATTTCTACATTAGAGGCTATAGATAACGAAGAAATAATAGTTACCTACATTCGACATTTTTGGTCATCCAGATATGGCTCAACTAGAGAGAAAGAGTTATATAATCAAATTAAACAAAATGTCCGAAACAAAGAACAGGCATTAGAATTTTCAACAGCTCTTGCAGAGAATTCCAAGTTATATTCTGCAATGCTAAATACATCTCATGAGCTATGGCAAAAATATGGGCCGACTGCTCGAGAGCACATGAACACCCTTAACCTTCTTAGAATGATTCAAATACGCCCTCTGATTCTTGCAGTCCTAAGTAAATTTTCAATTCCTGAAGTCCAGAAAACCCTTCGTCTTATGGTTTCTTGGGTTGTTCGTTTCTTAATAGTGGGTGGTCTAGGAGGAGGCACTTTAGAGACTCACTATTCACTAAGTGCACGAGAAATATATAGCGGCTCCATAAAGACCGCAGAACAATTGGGTGACCAATTAAAGAAAATTATTCCAACAGATGCTAAATTTCAAGATTCTTTCTCCACCGCTACGGTTTCAACGCAATACCTTGCTCGATACTACCTTAGAGTACTTGAGCAACAACAAAGAGGTGAACATCACCCTGAATTTATCCCGACCGATAATACTGATATTGTAAACTTGGAACATGTCTTACCTCAAAATCCCTCCAATACATGGAACTACATCAACGATGAAGATAAGGCGTTATGTTGTAAGAGGATAGGTAATTTAGCTTTATTGACCACTCCCATAAATACTGAGGCAGGAAATGATAGTTTTGCTTTTAAAAAGCCATTTTATAAACAATCAGAATATCTTCTTACCAAAAATCTTACAGCTTATCAATCGTGGGATAAAGATTCTATAACTAAGAGACAAGGTGAGCTTGCGCGTTTGGCCATCAAGGCATGGCCTTTAAAATAATTTTTCTTTGAAGCCGAATTAAAACTCCCACAAATTAGCTTAAAACCGACCCCGAATAATAGCAGTTTAATTCCTCAGTTTATTACGTTTCTTCTCCCACAAATACACACCAAACCATGTATGCTCTTCACGCGCCGGATTCCAGGGATACCATCCTTCACAAGGTAAAGGATTAGGCCTGCTACAAATTAGGACTATGTCCCCAGAATACCAAAGGATATGTTAAGATGGGCGACGTGGATCTCCCACTGTGGCGTGATTTCAGCGACATCTTGCTCGAGGAATGAGCATGTCTCTAACAAGATTCACCAAGGATTTACTGAGGAAGCCTGAAGCAATCCCGACCCCCGGTGCCATATTCTACAATGCGACAGTGGCGAAAGTCCTTCGAAAGCCTGAAGCAAAGATAGCTAATGACATAGTGGAAAAGGTGGGAAACGGGACTATTCTCGATTTAGGTTCGGGAACAGGTTATCTGTCGATAGAGATTGCTAAGAGGTCACCCAGCCTGCAGGTCTATGGCATAGATCTCGGCAGGCAAATGGTCAAGATTGCAAGACGCCATGCCAAAGACGTTGATAATGCTCGATTCGTGTTTGGCAATGCGGCCAAACTCCCCTTCGAGGATAACTCGATAGACCTTGTGGTTAGTACGGGCGCTTCACATCATTGGAAGGCACCGCGCCTGGTGTTCGATGAGTGCTATCGTGTTCTAAAAACCGGCAGGGAAGCCTGGATATACGATGGGTGTCCTGAGGTTTTCTACAGCCGGGCTGATAGAAGAAAAATTAACGAGAAATACGGGTTCCTGGTTAGCCGACTTGGACACAGAACCTCTACACTACATGGTTTCAGCTGGATAGAATATCAGACCGTAATTAAGGACATGCTGGAGCAAACGGCATTCAAAGGCAACTACCGGATGGCGCTAACAGATATCTGGATGAAGATTACGCTTAAGAAACGGAAGTGAACACGTTTGCTATTTCGCACCAGCGTGGGTTCAACTATTGCTTCAAATTAACATGATATAATTATAGGATTCCAGCCTGGCTTAAATACGTTTGAGGGAGGTGTACTATGAAGGTCAGCGCGCGTAACGTTATAAAAGGAAAAGTGAAAAAGGTCACTACCGGAGTCGTAAATGATGAGGTGATCGTTGAGTTGCCGGGGGGAACTGAGGTAGTATCCATAATCACCAAGACATCCGCCGAAAGACTGGGGCTAAAACCAGGTCAAGATGTTTATGCCATCATTAAAGCATCTAACGTGATGATAGGGGTTGACTGAGATTAAGCTCTCTGAATTCTCCGTGCGGCTGTGTCTAGCTTCGAAACAAGCGCACCGATGATGGTGGGAATGCAAGTTAAACCTGGTGACCTACGGTTAGCCTATTTCTTCGCAAGAATGGCAGATAAGCAAGTTATGGAAAGCGGCAAGTTAGCCGTGAACCCCAGGCAGTCAAGCTGGACACGCCATTTATTGTGCTTTATGATTTCATCGTGTATTCTCAGCAATGGTAGTCTTATTACTGGTTAGTGTCAGTGTTTCACCAATTATATTGCGTCCTCTATTAAAACGCTGGCATCCAGGAGAGGAATGATAGCAAAAATGGACAAACTACAAATTAGTCCAAAAGAGATCGATGCCGTGGTTTTCGATATGGACGGTGTGATAACCGATACCGCCACTGTTCATGCCGCTGCCTGGAAGCAGGTGTTTGACGAATACCTCAGGAAGCGTGCTGAACGACAGGGAAAGCAGTTTCAGCCGTTTGATGCTGATTTGGATTACCGCCGCCACGTTGATGGCAAGCCCCGATACGATGGGGTTAAGGCTTTTCTGGAGTCTCGTGGCATCTCGCTTCCATACGGAAACCCGGAGGATAAGCCGGATAAGGAGACTATATGCGGATTCGGCAATCGGAAGAACCGCTATTTCCTCCGGCGTATAAAAAAGCAGGGCGTAAACCTCTACGAATCCTCCATTACATTCGTAAAGCAGCTAAAGTCAAGCGGTATCCGTACGGCGATTATATCGGCAAGCCGCAACGCTGAAGCCATGCTGGATGCTGCCGGTATTCAGAACCTATTTAGCGTCAAAGTGGACGGCGTTGATTCCATTAGACTTCAGCTTAAAGGTAAGCCCGACCCGGCAATTTTTCTTGAAGCGGCAAAACTGCTTAAAGTAAAGCCTGAAAAGACAGCTATTGTCGAAGACTCACTCGCCGGTGTCGAGGCTGGGCGCCGGGGAAAATTCAAGCTCGTTATCGGGTTGGACCGGGCTAACCAGGGGAAAGACCTGAAGAAGCGAGGCGCCGACATTGTAGTGCAGGATTTGTCCCAGATTGAAATTCGCCAAACCAGTTCTCGTCGGTCAGCCAGGACATATCGAACCGTGGACAGCTTGCCCTCCGCCCTTGAGAGGAAGGATAATATCTTTGAGCGGCTGCACGAAAGAATACCCGCTATTTTCCTCGATTATGATGGTACGCTAACACCTATTGTTGAAGACCCGAAGGATGCAACCCTTTCCGATAAGGCCAAGAAGGTGATCAAACGACTGACAAAACATTATTCGGTGGCCATCATCAGCGGCCGCGACCTGGGTGACGTGCAGAATATGGTTGGCATTGGCGACATCGCCTATGCCGGCAGTCACGGCTTTGATATCGTTGGGCCAGGCGGGAAATATCGGAAGCAGGAAATGGGCAAAAGTTTCTTGCCTATGCTTAAGCGTGCTGAAGCGGAATTACGTAAGGCCATACGAGACATACCGGGAGCCAGGATCGAACACAAGCGTTTTGCCATCGCGGTCCACTACCGTCAAGTTGATAGTGCTGACATCAATATGGTGAAGCAGCGATTCGATGACATATCGTCACATTATCCGGAACTGCGAAAGTCAACTGGGAAGAAAGTCATTGAGCTAAGGCCGAATATCGACTGGGACAAAGGCAACGCCTTATTTTATTTGCTTGAGACGCTCTATACTAACAGTGGCAGAATTCTTCCCTTGTACATTGGAGATGATATTACCGACGAAGATGCATTTCGAGCCATCGGCGAACAGGGCATTGCCATAGCTGTGGGCAGCGAAAAACGCCAAACTGCAGCTCACTATATGCTACGAGACCCCGAAGAGGTGATGAAGTTTCTCCAAGAGCTGGCAAAACGCGCCGAAAAAGAGGTTTCAGAAGGCATCTGGATGATGGCTTACGAGGATTTCAACCCAGAGCAGGAGGGGCTGCGTGAGGCAATGTGTACGCTGGGCAATGGCTACTTTGCCACGCGTGGTGCTGCTCCTGAATCGACCGCTGATGACATTCATTACCCCGGAACTTATGTAACCGGCTGCTATAACCGTCTAAAGAGTAAAATTGCCGGCCAGACTGTCGAGAATGAAAGCCTGGTAAACCTTCCCAACTGGCTGCCCGTTAAATTCCGATTCCGGAATGGAGATTGGTTTGATGTAGAGCAGGTAAATCTCCTGGAATATCACCAGAAACTAAACATGCGCCAGGGTGTTCTGAGCCGTCTGGTCCGTTTTGCTGACGAGAAGGGCCGCCAGACACGGGTATTCCAGCGACGTTTTGTCAGTATGGCTAACCCGCACCTGGCCGGGCTTGAGACGACTATCGTAGCTGAGAACTGGTCGGGCCCCATTCATGTCCATTCCGCGCTTGACGGGCGGGTGACCAACAGCGGTGTAAAGCGTTACCAGCAGCTAAATAGCCAACATCTCACTCCGGTAGAAACTCAATCGATTGATAATGAAACGATTTACCTCCAGGTGGAGACGAACCAATCGCATATCCGCATCGCTGAGGCGGCTAGAACAAAGTTATTCCGTGGTGATGAACAGATTACAGTAAAGCCTGATGTCGTAGAAGAACCAGCCTACATTGCTCATGAGTTCTCAATTGGGCTGGAGAAGGGTAAGGCAATAACAGTTGAGAAAGTTGTGGCCTTGTACACCTCCAGAGACCACGCTATCTCCGAAAGCGGTATCGAGGCGTGTAAGCAGGTTGAGCGGGCCTCCAGCTTTGACGAATTGCTGGAACATCATATCCTCAGATGGGACCATCTGTGGAGACGCTGTCGCATTGCCATCAAGGATAGTGAACGTGTGGCATTGGTTCTTCACCTGCATATTTTTCATCTGCTGCAAACAGTGTCGCCGCATACCATTGACCGTGATGCCGGCGTGCCCCCCCGGGGGCTGCATGGAGAGGCATATCGGGGGCATATCCTCTGGGATGAACTCTTTATCTTTCCCTTCTTGAACTTTAGTATCCCGGATA
>Ga0307429_1000317_pt1 | contig 32023 bp, 17 predicted proteins | sample SalMarWE160230MG_FD_202151 | JGI IMG/M metagenome (GOLD analysis project Ga0307429, IMG submission 202151) | Salt marsh sediment microbial communities from the Plum Island Ecosystem LTER, Massachusetts, United States - WE1603-230 | ecosystem: Environmental > Aquatic > Marine > Intertidal zone >... | reverse complement strand
TTGGCCCAGTGCAATGTTGACAATTTCGGGGCTCAATACCTTCACTTGCGTTGTGGCCGACAAACCGCCTTTCCTCTGGCACCGCATAATTCGTTACCTCCTTACACGCAGAGTTCCGTTCTGGCCTAGTGGTTAGCCTTTAGCCAGGCTGGATTGTCCAGCTTGTTCACATCAGCTTCCTTGGCGCTGCTCATATTAGTCTCCAATTCTAACGGCAAGAGTGCACAGCCTTGTTTTTAGTCACTGTCAGCGTCGTTAATCACACACGCATCGGCCCAGTTGCCCAGAACCTCTTTCCCATCGAAAACGAGCATCAGGCAGTACACGTCCTTAAGCTCGATATCGATTCCCCTGGGCGGCGAGTCTTTTGTCATTTGGCCGCTGTCCCACAGAATCTTGTTTGCAAAAAAGTCCTCGTTATAAACCCTGAATCGCCCCTTTGCATCTTCTTTGGAGGATTTATCTATCGCAACAATCGCACTGAAACGGTCAGCGCGATTATTGACTTTGAACATCACGGCACATTTGCCCTTACAGCCAAATCCTTTCTCGAAAGTCTGGCCGGCAATCGTGATTGCTTCGCCATTGAATGCAGCATCATAAACCGGAGCATTGCCTGCCTTCCAAATATAGTAGAGGTCGCTCAGGTAAGTCTCGCCCTTACGCGTTACGGTGTATTTCTCAAGTGGCATCGGTGAAGGTGTGGGCAGAGGCGGTCCCGGCCTGCCTACCTTTATCATTTTGTGCTCATGCTGGCCGAGGTCATGGGCCGTGAAGGAATCATTGAATAAGCCGAGGTCCTTGCGTGCCCAAAGATCCCGCACAGGCTGATTACCCGAAAGACCTATCTTGTCCCATTGTACAGTAATGCTCGCCTTTTCCTGTTTCTTATTCAAGAGCAAGACGGCTGTTGTCCCATCCGCCAGCGGCTTGTTGTAAACTTCACAGCCACCCTTATCGAAGATTTTGTACCCCTGTATTCCTCGCCGGTCCTGGTTAACGGCGATAAGTTCGCGGGCAGTTAAAACCTTTCTTACATTTTCACTCATATTCCGCAGGTCGTTGCCTGCCATCAAGGGAGCGGCCAGAATACACCACAGGCTGAAATGGGCCCGATCGCCAATATCCCTGAGGTCACCTTCCAGACCTTTAAGATTGCCTATTTGCAGCATGTCCGGATCGTTCCAATGGCCGGGCCCGGCAAACTGCCACAGCCCGTTAAAGGCCGGGTGAATGGTCCTGTCGCCGGCCGAGGTTTCAGCACAGGCATAAACTGAATCCATCCATGGGTAGATGTCATTCGAAGTCCGCCACAACTGGGCGTATTTTTTGCCTCCCCAGGCCCAGGCGGCATTACCGAAATCGGAGATACTCAAAACAATCGGCCGGCCAGTGGCCCGGATATGCCTGCGAAAAATAGCATAATCCTCCGAACTCATCCTACCATTGCTCTCGGCGAAACAACTATCCATCTTGATATAATCCACGCCCCACTCGGCGAAGGTCTCCATGTCGATTTGTTCATGGCCCAGGCTCCCCGGCAATTGCTGGCAGGTCATTCTCCCGCGGTCCTGATAAATGCCATACTTAAGCCCCTTGCTGTGAATATAGTCACCGATTGCTTTCATGCCGCCCGGGAATTTCCCTAAGTCTGCAACGAGGCGGCCGTCCTCATCCCGCTCGCTTGCCATCCAGGCATCGTCGAGAACCAGATACGTGTAGCCCGCATCCCGCATGCCGGAAGTCACCATTGCATCGGCAATTGCTTTAATCTTTTCCTCGTTAATATCTTTTTCAAAAGCATTCCAACTGTTCCAGCCCATCGGAGGTGTCATGGCAAGATCCGAATCCGTATTGAGTGCCTTGGCCAGACCGTAGCCGATTAGCGAGTAATTGGATGCCGAACCGTTGTAATGACAGTACCAGTGGCCGCCCAGGCTCAAATACTCATCGTTAAGCTGCTTAGTCGGCAGATGGTTATCTTCAGTATTCTTAATACCTTTTTCCCGCTTCTCGTTCGAGTAAGCATCGCTCATACGGCGAAGTTCCTGAAGGCGAGTGTCCCAGAAGTCGGCAGTCGGCACAAAGTTAACATTTTTCAGCGATGGATCATCAGCTACAGCCTTCTGGGCTTCGCGGAATTTCATCATGGCAACTGCTTCGCGATCATCTGGATTCTCCGCCCTTTTTGACATTTCATGACCACCGACACCCAGTTCGCCAATTACAATCGGCATGTCGGGCACATCGAGGTCCTTACGCAGGTCGCGAAACATGGCCGCGAGATTGTGCGGGTAACGATCGATGAGACCCATACCGACGCGTTTGCCGTCCATTTGGAGATGCCACTCGCAGAAGTCATTCCAACCCTGGAACCAGGCCATGCCGACAATCTCATAGCCCTGACCTTTATACCCAGGAACAACATCTTCCATGTCTGCCAGGCACTCCTTTATCTCGGCAACCATTTTGCGGTAGAAGATGCCGGGTTTCAGGTGATTGTCTCGTTTGAGAATCCGCTGCTCATCCCATGTCATCTCGCCTGCGCCCGGCGAGCGAAAGTCACACCAAACACTCTTGCCGCCCCATGCGGTTTTAATCAGCAGAACGGGCTCTTCATACTTTTCACTCATAATCGTGCCGAACATCAGTTCAGGACCGATCTCGTTTTCCCCGTATCCCCAGCCAACAGTAAGGGGACCCGTTTTTCTGTCTTTTGCTTTCCAATATATGGTCACATCATTTCTGATCACCCAGGATCCATCAGCGTTTTTCAGCTTCTTCAGCAGATCACCATATTTAGGATGTTCGCCGAGGTGATCAAGGCTGCGAACCTGGCCATGGCCTTCCATGTTGGACTGTCCTGCCAGAATAAAAACCTTTACCTTTTTTTCAGCAGCCTGAACCTGCAACGCAAGTCCTGGGAGCATGATGGCAAATGCTAATGTCCAAAGTGTTTGCATAAACCTTCTCATTGTTTTTTCCTTTGAGCCTGTCATTCCTTGATCACATATCAGCTTGGATTTCCCATTTGTCCTCATGGACAGGGTACCTGCATACTTCGAAACTATATGATACTATAATAAGCTGTCCGATTCCAATGCATCTGATCAATCTTAAAGCCAGATGTCTTAGCGTAAGATTCGCAATTCCACAAACTTGCTCAAACTCCAACGTCTTGCCCACTTGTGGCGCACAACATCATCGGACGTTATGCTCGGCTGTTCAGCGAGAGAAAAACTGATGCTCGGCGGAACCGTTGGAGAGAAAAATATTTTATATCTCAGACAGCCACTCACCAAATGACACTGTTTACCTTTGAAGAGCTCAAAGTCAAACACTAAAAATCCTTGTTGCCACAAATTTTTCCTGATACATCTTCATTTCCACCTATCAGCCACGCTTCGTAGCTTATCTGAACAGCCCTTCGACTTCACGATGCATTATAATGGACATCGTGAATCTATCTATGTCTTGGACAATCGTAGTGGTGGCTAATGGCAACAACTGAGTGAACAGAGAGGATGGTTCTTCATTTACACTGACCGTAGCTGAATCAAGTGCTGTATGCATTTCAGTACAATACAAGCTTTTATGCTGGCTTATGAGAAGGATTTTTAAGAAAATGGATACACCTGATTAACGACAGATCATATTTGAAAAGGAGATGGTTATGAATCGTCGTGATTTTCTGAGACTTACCGGGATTACCGGGATGTCATTTTTGCTATGGCAGACAGATCTGGCAGGACGCTCACGCAGGAGAAAGCCCAACATTGTTTTTCTGATACTGGATGAGCTTGGGTATTACGAGCTGTCTTGCATGGGGCACCCAATAATGGAGACGCCCAACATTGACAGGATTGCGGCCGAGGGTATGAGGTTCACTCAAATGCTTGCCGGAGCACCGGTTTGCGCACCTACTCGCAGTACCCTTATGACAGGCAAGCACATGGGGCATACGTCAGTTCGCAGGAATCCGGGGCACGAGGCACTTCGAGCCGATGATGTTACCGTAGCGCAGGTCCTCAAGAAAGCCGGTTACGCCACCGGCGGTTTCGGTAAATGGGGCGTTGGCGGACGCGGCACAACCGGCGTACCCGAAAAGCACGGCTTTGATGTATTCCTGGGCTACTACGATCAGGTTCACGCTCACACGTTCTTCCCGGCCTATCTGGTCAGGAACAGTGAAGAGGTATCGTTAAAGGGCAATTCAGGCGCCCTGTATGAAGGCGAAACATTTTCACATCAGTTTATCTTTGAAGAGTCGATGAAATTCATTCGCGAGAACAAGGACAGGCCGTTCTTCTGTTATTGCCCCTGGACACCGCCGCACGGGGCGTGGGGGCTGCCAGAGGATGAATCCTCCTGGCAGAAGTACAAGGACAAGCAATGGGATGCCGGCTACTCGGTCAGGAAAGACGAGGCCCAGCGGTATGCGGCAATGGTCAACATGATCGACAGGCAAATCGGCCAAATCATGGACATGCTCAAGGAGCTTAAGATTGACGACAACACGATAGTGTTCATCTGCGGCGACAACGGAGGTAATACGTATTTCGCCAATAAGACGCACCCTCATGGTTTCTTCGGTCCGAATGTTGATCCAAAGACCGGAACTGTGTTCCGGGGCCGTAAGGGCTTGCTATATGAAGGTGGCTTGCGTGTTCCGTTTATCGTACGATGGCCCGGTAGGATAAAATCGGGCGCTGTTAACAAACACTTGGGATACTTTCCAGATATCATGCCGACGCTGGCGGAACTCGCCGGGGCCGACTGTCCCGGTGATATCGATGGCATCTCAATACTTCCGACGCTTCTCGGCAAAAGAGCTGCCGGGCGTACGCAGAAGAAGCACGAGTATCTATATTGGGAGTTCGTGGGCCAGACTGCGGTTCGCTGGGGCAATTGGAAGGCATACAAACCCCGTAAAGGTGATTGGGAGTTGTACGACCTAAGCAGGGACATCGAGGAGCAAAACAACGTGGCGGCACAGAATCAGGACACGCTCGCTAAGATGATCAAGTTTGCAGAACAATCCCATACACCGCACGTTCCCGGCGAGATTCTCGATGAGCAAATGTGCATGAAGGATCACACCAAGGCGAAGAATCCTAGACTTTCCGAACGCCGCCGATGAATCCATAGGTCTGGCATGGCATGTGTTTCACCGAAGGCCACCTAAATAAAACAAAATATCCAAAATAACCAAAGGGTTGATAGCTTGATAGGGTTTTCAGCCTTAAGTTTTTGACGCCGGTCATTGAAGACGATGGCGTCCGATATTTTTTGTGGAAATTGCGTCATCCCAACAAAAAATAACATTTTTTAGGACTCGACTTGGACAAAATCAGTGTTTGTGGTGTCATTTTGGCCTCATAATGTCACCGTGTAAAACCCGGCGTTTATTAGCTCCTGAAAAATGTGTTTTGTTACTCTTCTACAGCTTCTGTTTGCAACAGTTTTGCTCGCCACTCTTTGGCCTTTTCCGGCTTGTTCCAGGCTTCGTAGAGATCGATCAGGTTGTGCCACGACTTTATTGTGTGCGGATGGGCATCACCCAGTTTGAGGCGGCGGCCTTCGATAGTTTAACGTAGCAATGGTTCGGCTTTATCCACCATTCTGTAGGTTATTCTTGAACTCTGGAATTCCAGATTATATCATAAGTGATTGATACAAAGATCAGTTCGATCTTTGATCAGCCCATATTAACAAGTATAGTCAAGGATTTTCAAAGATGTATATAAATCACCGAATCATATTTTTAATCATGGCCTGCTTCTTAGTACGAAGCCCTCTTAGTGCAACAGTAATTGAACCTCTCGTATGTGTAGTTGACTTAAATGTTGGTGATACACATCAAATAACTCTACACAATGGTGATAAGGCAATAGTGACGCTTTTGGAATTAAGCGAAAAACGCGATTCGGTCCGTAACGCAGTGCGCATGGCGCAGGTTAAAGTAAAAATCAATGGGCAAAGGGCAACGCTAATCTCATCGACATATCATCTGCCGACGGCCATAGGCGGCGTCCAGATCGATTGTCCGATCACAAAAGGCTACATACAGAACAGTAGTAAAGCCAACGCCTGGGGTTTCGATAAAGATGCCCGCCTCCGACTCTGGCCCGCCGACTCACCATGGATTCGTCCTGACACATTTATCTACCCGGTAAAACAGAAATGGTTTGCCAGCGATACCCAAATGGCCAACGTTCCCTGCTATGTCAACGCCTGTGATATACCTGGCCAGAAGAGTATCTACTATCATTACGGCCTGGACTTCGGCGGTTCGGAGGGGATGGTCGAGGTTATCGCTGCTACAGACGGGTTGGTTGTTTCGGCAGGAGATCACGTACTCGAGAACCACAAAGATACACCAGTCAGACCGCGTTACGACGTGGTTTACATTCTCGACGATCGCGGCTGGTACTATCGCTATAGCCATCTCCAAATGATTGCCACACCAGTAATTCCGGGCAAGCAGGTGAAGATGGGGCAGCGCATCGGGCTTATCGGCAAGGAAGGTGGCAGCGGCGGCTGGTCGCATTTACATTTCGATATCAAGTGCCGGCAGTCTTCGGGTATGTGGGGCACACAGAACGGCTATGCATTTATCTGGCAAGCGTATCAGCAGCAGTACAGCCCTGAGATTGTAGCAGTGGCCAGACCTCATCATTTGGTCTATACTGATGAAACAGTCCAGCTTGACGCTTCGAAGAGCTGGTGCAGGACAGGGCAGATTGCTAAGTACGAGTGGGCATTTTGCGATGGAAACAAAGCGAAAGGAGATACTGTCAAGCGCACGTATGAGCGAGCGGGCCAGTACAGTGAGGTTGTGAAGGTGACTGATTCGGCTGGTAATGTTGCATATGATTTTGCGGTGGTGTATGTAATCGACCGCAAACAACCTGAACGTGTGCCACTAGCAATCCATGCTAATTATTATCCCACGTTTGGGCTGAAGGTTGGCGATGAGGTAACGTTCAAGGTACGTTCCTTTGCGACACAGCATGGCGAGGAAATATGGAATTTTGGTGATAGAAGCGCCCCGGTGAAAGTGCAATCCGATGGCAACGCGAACCAGCATAATCCAGAGGGCTATGCTATCACGCGACATCGGTATCAGAAGGCCGGGGATTACATCGTCACGGTTAGGCGCAACGATGAGCATGGGTACGAAGCGGTCGGACACCTGCACGTGCGCATTGATTGACAATTACCATTGCAGCAATCACAAATTATAACGGGACTTCTACTCGTATTGCATTAGGAGAATTAGAAAGGACAGTCATGGTAAATCAGGAACTCACGCGTAGGGAGTTTGTTGGTGGTTCACTGGCGGCGTCGCTGCTGGGGGGTGTGCGTGACGAGTCTCAGGCGCATGAGGATACAACTGGAAGAGCAAAGTACGGACTGTTCTGGGGCGACTTGCACAACCACAACGCTGTCGGTTACGCCAAAGGGTCCTTGGAGCGATCTTATGATATTGCCCGTAACCATCTTGATTTCTTCTGTTTCACAGGACACTCCCAGTGGCATGATATGCCCAAGATGCCGCAAAACAAACATCTAAAGTGGGTAAGAGGTTTCGAGGTGATGAAGAGTAATTGGCTAAATGTCAGGCAGCTCGCCAATAAATACTATGAACCGGGTGAATTTGTCCCTTTTATTGGATATGAATGGCACTCCGGCTCATGTGGCGATGTCTGTATCATTTTCCCCGGCTCCGAAGCGGAACTTGTCTACCTAAACAGCATCAAGGAATTTCAAGAATTTGCTCGCGACCGGGGTGCTATACTCATTCCCCATCATCCCTCATACAAGCAGGGCTGGCGAGGACAGAATTGGAATGTATTGGATCCGACCGTCTCACCAGTTGTAGAGATTTTCTCTGAGCATGGCAATGCCGAGTCTGATCGTGGACTTCATCGTTATATTCGTCACAGCATGGGTGGTCGTTACACGCAGAACACACTGCAACGACTGTGGCAGCAAGGTACTCAAGTGGGAGTCGTGGCCAGCACCGATGACCATCTTGGATACCCAGGTGCGTACGGTGAAGGTCTCGTTGCCGCCTATGCCAAGACACTCACACGTGAGTCTATCATGGAAGCTCTTAAAGCGCGGCGGGCTTATGGTGTCAGCGGAGATCGAATTGAATTGGACTTTCGTCTTAACAGTAACTGTATGGGTCAGACCATTCCTGCAACAGTAGATCGCAATATCCATATCAAAGTAAAAGGCAAAGACGTGATCGACCGCGTCGAAGTGCTACGCAACAATAAAGTGATTCATCGTGATCACCCCATCGACCGAAACATCAGAGCATCCAGTTGGAAAAAACCTGTTCTCTGCCGCATCGAATTCGGGTGGGGGCCGTGGGGAGATTTAAATATGGCACGCATTTGCGACTGGCAGTTCAGAGCCGTTGTAAACAATGGAAGAATACTTTGCGTAACTCCTTGTTTTCAATCAGGTCCCTTTGATGAAAAACGGCGTAATAAAATTACGACGATTGACGATAGAAGCTGTGAGGTCGTTTCCTATACTTCGCGTATGCAGGCCTATGAAGAGAGGGCAACTAATGCCATAATCCTGAAAATTCAGGGTGTCCCCAGAACGGAGTTGAAGATTGCAGTGATTCGGCCTACCAAAATGACCATTGCAAAATCACTCGAAGAGCTCGCGGAATCCAGTGACATTGAATTCACCGGACCTTTTACTTCGGAATCCATTCTATTACATCGAGTCGTCTTTTCCGAAAACTATAGCACTGATTTCAGATTAATGGATAAGCAGGAAACAAGAAGGACTGATTGGTACTATGTTCGGGTGGTTCAAAGCAACGGCAGCATGGCCTGGTCAAGCCCAATATGGCTTGAGTCCAGTTCTTAATACGACTTATTTACTGTAAGGCAAAATCAATAAAAAAGTTATTATAGAGATAACATTATGAATGCTTTAAAGAGATTTTCGAATGTCGCAATAGGCTTCTTCTTCATGACCTCAATTGTCGTTCAAGCGCAACTCACGGTAAGTGAGAATGGGCGCTATCTGAAGAATCCAGATGGATCACCCTTTTATTGGTTGGGAGATACGGGATGGGCACTTTTCCAAAAAATTAATCGGGAAGACGTAGAATTTTACTTTGAAACTCGTGCTCAGCAGGGATTTTCAGTCATACATGCGGCTGTTTATAACGTTAATCCTTTTGTCTTGCCCCCCTTATCGAATGTTTATGGGGACAAGCCCTTCATCAACGATGATCCCCGACAGCCCGATATCACTCCGGGCAATAGTCCCGATGATTCTACGGAGTATGATTACTGGGATCACGTCGAATATGTTATTAATACAGCAGCGGCGAATGGACTGTATATCAACCTTTTGCCAATTTTTGGTGTTGCAGAGGGAGAAGGCTACAACTTTCTGACGCCTACAAACGCCTATGATTATGGGAAATTTATTGGCAAACGACTTAAGGATCATTCGAATATAATTTGGTGTATGGGAGGAGATGTCTTGGCAGACAACGATATACGTAAATCGGTGTGGAATCTCCTCGCCAAAGGTGTAACCGAAGGGGTAGTCGGCTCGGAAGATTATAGCAAAACCTTCATAACCTATCATGTCCGTGGCGGACGTTCGTCCTCAGAATACTTTCAGGGTGCACCATGGCTAGATTTTCACATGCTTCAGACATGGGCCTCATTTACCAAAATATACGATGCAGTCACCTCGGACTACAATCTTAAACCTGTAAAACCAATTCTCCATGGCGAAGGCGCCTATGAGGACGGCCCGGAATATCCGACGAAACCCATTACCCCGCTTGTGATCCGGAAACAAGCATACTGGGCCATATTCGCGGGAGGCTTCCACACTTACGGCAATTCTAATGTCTGGAATTTTGGAACCACTCCATTCTACGTTTCGCAAGATTGGAAGAAGGCACTGAGCTCTACGGGCGCTAACAATCTAACCGTGTGCAAGGCCTTTTTTGAATCATTTGAATGGTGGAAATTTGTCCCTGATCAATCCATTGTTGTTAAAGGTACAGGCAGTGGTGACACGCTGAATGTCGCAATGCGTTCCTCAGCTAGTGATAAGATTATTGTCTATATCTCGAGTGCGACCTCTGTAACAATTGATATGAGTAAAATCACTCCGCATTCCTTATACACTGTCACATGGGTTGATCCCCAAAAGGGCGTAAAAAATGAGATAGGTAACTTTAAAAATACCAACACAAAAGTATTCTCAACACCTAAAGGATGGGAAGATGCACTACTTTTAATTGAAGCTAATACATCAAAATAAGGAGTTTAAGAAATTGACTTTAATCCCCTGGTTGAAGTTCCCGGTCATAGATGGAGGCATAACCACCCCCGCGGTTGTGTGCAACCCATAATCGGTAATCCAGGTCCTCCCAAGCCACCAGATATCGTTTGCCCATTGGCTCTGATATAGTAACGATGCCAACAGCATCCTTAACGAAGCTTTATAAATTTAAGTTTTTTCTTTATTGACTTTTCATTTCACTGTAACTTAGGCGACTGCAAGAATCGACAACAAACGTATCTAATGTACATCATTGGGAGAATGACCATGGGACAGAGGTTTTTAGTTTTTATTATTACCGTTTCTACGATATTTATTCCTGTCTGTATGGCAGAACAAAATAGAGTGGGTAATACTCCAAAACCGACAAATCCGTTTAATGCTGAGATCCTGCGAGATCAGTGGGAAATTCCCCATGTGTTTTCCGAAAGTGATACCGGAGCTATATATGGATTGGGTTATGTAACTGCACAGGACCGTGCCTTCCAGATGTTTTACAACTTGCGGATCATTCAAGGGCGACTGGCAGAGGTCCTTGGAGATGTTACCCAGATTAATCGAAAAACCACCGCCGTTCAGAATGATAAAAAGATGCGTACATTTGGCTTTTATCGCGTGGCACATAACGTGGCAAAGAACCTTGATTCTCAAACTGTCACGTTGCTGGAGGCTTATTGTGCGGGAGTGAATGATTATATAAAAAAGAATCCAGATAAACTCAGCCATCTATTTGGCAAATACAACCTCAAACCGGAAGCCTGGACTCCGGCTGATTGTATAGTTTCCTGGTGGCATGTTGGACAGTTCTTCGGCACTGATGGTACTCGTGAGTTGATTGCTTGGCGTAACCAGACAGGCAGGGGTAGAGCCATGCCGGAGCGAGACGGCCGCTCTACACAAAGCAGACGCCCTATGAGTCCGCCGAATATTAAACCCGACGATTCAGTAGCAGTGGTTCAACGCTCTGATGTTTCTCAAGGGTGGATTGACAGGGTCAATACCTATATGAAGGCACATGGATTCGATCAGCAATCTGAACAACGGAATAAAGAAGTTCCTGAGACTCCAAAGTTTAGTCACGCCTGGGTCATTGGTAAAAAGAAAACTACTACCGGCTCGGCCATTCTGATCAGTGATCCACAGACACCGGTTAATAATCCATCACTGTTTTATGAATACCACATTAAAGGTGCGACCTTTAATGTAAGAGGTATAGGTGTACCAGGATCACCTATCATCCTCATTGGTTTCTCAGACTTTGTGGCATGGGGAGCAACTGCACTGGGAGCCGACCAGGCTGACCTGTTTCGATTAAAAACCTCCCCAGATAGGCCCAATCAGTATAACGTCGATGGCCAATGGAAACTTATGAAAGTCCGGCAGGAAATAATTAAAGTCAAGGAAGATCATGACCAATCGATAACTATTCGCGAGACGCAGTTCGGGCCGGTAATTACGCAGTTTGCATTTGCTCAGCCTCAAGACGGTCAAGTCGCTGTAAAACGAATGCCGATCTGCGAAACGGATCGTGATACTATTCAGGGCGCTATTGCAATAATGCGTGCGAAAAATGTTACTGAGTTCGATAAAGCCCTTGAAGGATGGCGTTTCCCAAGTATTAATAGTGTATTTGGCGACAAAGACGGTAATATCGGTTTCCGAACAGCCGTCGCCCAGCCATTACGGTCTCCAGGAACCACGGATTTGAATATCGCCCAGGACGGCACTACAGTAAAGAACGATTGGCAGGGAATCGTGCCCCATGACCTGATGCCTAATGTGCTCAATCCCGAAAACGGTGCCCTCTTCTCAGCCAATCACCGGGCAATTGGTTCATTTTACCACGTACCTATCGGTAATTCCACGGGTTCACAGGGTGATACTGTACGCTCGTGGCGTCTACGAGAGTTGATCGCCTCCAAACATCTATTCACACCGCAAGAGGTTCTCGATATCCACTATGACACGGTGAATCCTTCTCGTCGAGACATTGTCGAGCTTGGCTATTATCTTCGTGATAAACAAAAGGCAGAACTTTCCGGGGCGACTCTTAAGGCTTTGAAATCCCTGGAATCATGGCACGAACAAGGTTGTCACATGGACAATCGAGTCAATGGTACGGCATTGGCGTCTAACATTAATACAATGTTCCGAATGATGAGCACAGAACTTGCTTTTGACTATGGGGGTGGACAAACTGGTCTTTGTCGTTTTCTAAGTACGACAATCAACCGTCTTAAACAAAATTCGCAAGTCAAGCTGAATTCCAAAGAGATACAGTATATCGATTCTGTTCTGTCAAATGCCTGGCGAACAACAGTACAACAACTTGGATCGGATCCTGCAAAATGGAAAACGCAATACCAGCAATCCATTATACGGCAGAAACTCGGTTTCTTCAAGAGTCTTGACGGTTTTGGCTCACTCGATAGTAAGAATGATATCGATATGCCACCACTTTATTGTACGGATGGTAATACAATCCTCTCACAACAAAGCCAAAGCTACACACAGTTTGTCCCTATGCACAATCCTGACCTGGCAATGACAATCCTGCCGATCGGTCAGTCGGAAATCTTCGATAGCACAGGATTTGCTAACTTTAAAGACGATTGGGCTCGGGGCAAATTACATCCTGCACCGCTGTCACGAGAAGCTGTGGATAAGATCGCCAAATATCGTATCACATTAAATTTCACAGCAGAATATCAGAAACCAGACGCGGAAGCAGAAATTGGGAACTGACGTCTGATATTGTCTAAACAAACCTTAAACGCCAAAATTATCGAATTTAACATCAGCAATTCCGTTACATGTCTAACGGATATTAATTTTACTTCGATAGAAAAAGTATACTTAGAACTGCGGCGAAATAACTGCAAAAGCGAGTACAGCGAAGGCACAGCTGGGCATTTCGAAAAGAGGCGTAATGCTACGAATACAAAGAGAGTTGGCAGTTTAAAAAAGTTGTTAGTTCTTTGTTTTTTACCTCGTTCATTGAATACGTCTGCAAATTTTAACATTGCCATAAGCACCTTTAATTAAAACACTTATGAGTAGGCATTTCTCAGAAATGGGCAGATGAGTGGTTGTATAGTTGTAGTCGAGTTGTAGGAATTTTGCGTGTAAAAATTGGGCCATTTTCACGTTGCTATGTCACTCGTCTACAGCTTCCGTTTTCCGACGTTTGTGAGCGAATCTCTTACTGTCTTTTTACAATATAAAGTTGCTCAATACCAGATTCGCTTGTTGAGAGACATGATACCACGGTCGCTCGCATTTATGATGATCTCACAATATCACGCTAGGTTAGGTTAGATTAGATTATGTTATATTATGGTAAATAATGTAAACTGTCATCATTTGCCGGGTCGTCGAACACCATATTGCCAGGCAATGGTCCACCGTTACCTTGATTTACAGCGACGATGCCGATGGGGTGTCGCCCTCCATTGAAGTACTGACTCGTAGCAAAGCGCAGGCTTGGCAGTTGACCGGCAGGATCAAGTATAGCCAGGGCCAAAATATAGCGGCCCGCTGGGATAGTGAGCTCAAAATCACCGGATGCCGTATAGGTTTTGGGCGCTGTTGTCCAGCCCGGTGTACCATCTATCCAGTTCTTATTGGGTTTGTGTTCAGTCCGTCTGCTGGTGGGCGACCATTCCGGGGCGGTCCATCCGTCACCGGGCAGCCAGTGGCGAATGTCTGCCTCGTCAAAGGTTTGCTTCCATAACACACTACGATTACCCGGATTAAGAAGGGATACTTCGAGCGGCCAATCATAGTAAAACGGTGCTGATCCCACATTTCTAACGTGGAGAACCACGCGCAGAACTCCTTTTGTTACGGAAGGACTGAAGGCTACTTTATCCAGAATAAAGCGGTACCCAAAAGCCTGTTGAATGAGATCCGCACCGGCCCGCGTTGCTTTATTGGAGGTATCGTAGTTTTCAATCCACCGAAGCTGTGTGCAATGAAGCCAGCGGATTGAATTGATGACGAAGTTTCGGTGTATCGCCTTCGCGACACTGTCCGTGGGATTGGGACCGGGTTGGATGTCGCCATTGCCCCAGTTGTAGGCGACCTCTCCGCCGATATAATTCTCCAGATAGCGGCCTTCCGCAGCGTTAAGCTGAGCAATGGTGTTGCCATGGCTCCACATCTGGTCATAATGTGCCCAGGAATCCCAGTATTCTCCAAACGGTTGCGATTGAAATATTTCCCAGTTACGCCGTACAGACACGAGTTTATTCTTGAATGCTTTTGCACAGGCATCGGCAACCAATTTCTGGATTTCCTTCGTGGCGAAGGGTTGTTCTTGCTCGCCCCATTTGCCGAATATGCCAAGCTCCAGAAAGGCCACTCTTGGATCGGTGTCCCAGAGGATTCCCAATCGTTCCACCAGCCTTACGACCCGCTGCTGAAATTGCTTGCTGGTATAATCATCCGGCGTCATATCGGCGGGCCAGTATTTCCGATTTCCGCTCCAATGCAGATAGACCCTGGGGATGACCTTGATGTTTCGTGATGCAATATCGCCCCACATCTCATCTGTCACCTGGCGAATCTTATCGATGCCATCGGATTCATTATTCTCGATTTCGTTCCACTTGATATAGGTATGAACCAGGGTGGCCCACTCGTGGTCATAAATTCCCCGAGTGGTAAAACCCTTCAATGGGTTTCGCAAGGCTTTGTCATAGGATGCAGGTACCACCTCAACCAGACCTGAATACGCGTCTGGTGACAATCTGCCTGATTGCTCACTGGCTTTCAGTACGAAACCCAATGTGAGTACCAACATGAAACTGGCGATGCTAGTTTTGGTAACATTTTTCATGTTTATCTCCTTTATTGCATTTGAAACTTGAGGAATATAACGCCCTCTGCCGGGAGGGCGAATGTATGTTTATCTTCGATGTTGATGGTTTCGTCGGACCAGATATCTTTTAATCGAAAACGTTGGCGTGCAACAGTCAGGTTGTAGCTTGCTTCAAATGCGACAAAGCCTAAATCCTGCTTGGTTAAAGTGACTTTTCGATCAGACTTGGTGCGATTAAAGACACCGATCCACCCGGCACCTGGGTTCAGCTTATGGGGGGTTAACCAGACATCGATGTTGCCGGCGCGATAAACGTTGACACCCATCACGCCATTCTGGTTGCAGGCCAGCATCTCTCGGTTGGTGAGCAGGCTATAGGAGAAATCGTCCATACTCAATAAATCCCCTCCAATTAACAATGGCGAGGCGGCCAGGGCGCGCTGAGTAATGAAGGTTTTCATCTGGTTTTGATTGAACTTACTTTGACGGGCCTGCTGATTGACTACATCCAGCCGACCGAAGGGTATCATGTCCAGATCCGGCCAGAAGCCAGGTCTTTCGGTGCCCTGGAATTTTTCCCATGCAAAAAACCCCTTTTCAAGGCTCAAGGGATTGTCCCATATGTCACGGGTAATACGCAGCATATTCGCCCGCCTGTAATACGTTAAGTGCGTCTGATGATGCACATCGCCGGGCGATAAGCTGTAAATCATGGTATGTCCACCATCTTCGATGGCCTTGGCCACAGCGACAATCTCCTGGGGATTAGGGACTATATCATCAACCTTAATGAAGTCGATGCCCCAGCCGGCCAGTTTGTCAATCAAGGCGTTGTAGTAGGCCTGTGCTCCCGGCTTGGTCATGTCAATGCCGTAGTTGCTTCGACTCCAGACACATACGCTGTTGGTATCAGCAATATCACGGGCAAAATAGGGTGTCCCCGGGATGGGAAGGTTCTGCTCCACGGCCTGACGTGAAATTCCTCGCATGAGCCATACACCAAACTTCAGTCCTTTCTTATGGGCATAATCTGTGAGTACTTTGATACCATTAGGGAAATACTCTTGGCGGACCACGCAAACGCCAAATGATTCAAGCTCCAAACCCTGATGTTTCTCAGGATTCATGGTGCTATACCAACCTGCATCCATCACAAAGTACTCGTATCCAAAGGGGAGATATTTTTCCGCCATCACATCCATCAAAGCATAGGCCTTGTCTTCAGTCAGGCGCGATCGGTAGCTGTCGAAGCTGTTGAACCCCAAAGGCGGTTTAGGGGCAAAATCCTGAATGCAGGTTTTGGAATAAATCGCCGTCGGTGAGACGATTAAGAAAATTAAACTTAGCAGGACTGAAAACCGTATTGGTTTGGATTTCATACAAACACCTCTTTAATAATTATTGTGTTCCACTGTTAGTCGCACTGATTAGCCTATGTCTAAGCATGGATACGTCCTACGATGCGCGTTGCACCCAAACGAGTATCACCGTGAGTTCAATTCACCAAACGATACCAGGGTAGGCGATCCAGCGGAGCGGTGATTTCTTTCGTGCATGGACCTGTCACCCTGCTGCCGTCATCGCCCTGCCAGGTGCCCTCGGGGAAGACAACCTCTCGGCTCCTGGCGCCTTTTTCCAAGACGGGAGCCACCAGGATCGACTCGCCCAACAAGAACTGGTCCTTAATGCAGGCGTAGCCCTGGTGCGGATAGCCGTATTCCAGGGCACGGACCATGGGCTCACCGGATCGCGCGGAAGCCCGGGCCAGGGATAAAATCTCTGCGCCCGTCCTTTCGTGCAGGAGCGCCATGTCACGACAGAGGGCCATGTTCTTCTTGCTGAGCACACGCCAGGGAGCCACGGAAAACTGCATCATGGGCATGAGGGCCGAACACTGCGCCGAACGTACAATGAGTTCCTGATCCAAGGGCTTGTCAGGATTGCCGTAGAAAAAGGAGTATTCGCCGCCGCCGATCATATCCGGACAGATATAGGCATAGCCCATCAAGCCCAGGGCCAGGGCGTCCGGGATGAGCTGATGCAGATCCTGCCAGTTATGCCCCTTGTCGCGTAGCCGTTGGGCCAAGGGCTGACCGGCCAGTTTCCAACAGGCGCGGTACTCATTGAGTGTAAAGGGTAGTCCCAGGCGTGCCCAGAGTTCCGAAAAGGCATTCGGACTGATTGCCTTACTGGCCTTGATGTTTTCATCGTCATAGGCACTGGCATCACCCGCGTCGAGTTTGAAGCCATCCACACCGTACTGATCAACGAGATAGGCCAGACGTTCCTGGAAATAGCGCACGGCCTCGGGATTCGTCAGATCCAGCGAGGCGCTGTAACCGTTCCACCAGTTGCGGATATAGGTGCCACCGCGTCGGTCCTTGAGGAAATAGCCCTTCTTTCGCTGCAGGCGGAAGGTTTCGCAGTCCGGACTGAAGTAGGGGCATATCCAGAGCATGACTTTGAATCCCTGGGCGTGCAGGGTGTTCATCATGTCCTTGGGATTGGAGAAACGCCCCGGATGGAATTCCCAGACCCCATAATCCTCCTGCCAGTTGTCATCGATCATGAGCACGCCCGCCGGAAATTTGTTGCCCACGATGTCCCTGGCATACTTGCGGATGCGATCCTCGCGCTGATCGTAGATGAGCTCGATCCACGTGTTGTACTGCGGTTTGACAAAAAGCAACGCGTCGGGAATCTGACCGGTGCTGGGGAAAAAGGTGCGACTGACATATTGGAAGGCTTCACGCAGGGTGTCCCCTGGCTTGTCGGTCTTGATGTCGCCAGCGCGTGATTCGACCTTGAGTGTTCCATCCTTAAACGTAAACTTGAAGGGCTCCTCACACCAGACATAGCGTCCGCGGTCGGAAATAAGCAGAGGCTGAGCCTGGTTCCCACGTGTATCACCGTAAAGGTCCCTCTCGAAGTCCGCCGCGCCAAAGGGCATGGTCCGGCCGTCGGTTACACAACCACCCCAAAAATTTTCACCCTCAAGCAAGGTCAAAACACGCATGTCCGCCAGACCGGGGACAGACAACACACTCAGCACCACCAATAGGAATATGCAACGGCAGGTACGGTTCATAAAAAACCCTTTCTATTTAGGGGGATACCCTCCGGCAATGGCGATATCTTTCTGGACTTCTTTGCCCAGGGCTTGCCAGTCAACCAGTATTACCCGGTTTAAGTCGATAGGATTGTTGTATTGGTCCAGGGCCGTGCTGGTATAGCGGTCCCAATACGAGGCCGCTTGGGTCATCTCAGCAACGGCGCTGCTGCGGTGTTCCGCTTTCTGGTTCTTACGAAACAGGGCCAGTTCCGTAGCGCCGCGGATCTTGTGGGCGTAGTACTTGCCCAGGGTGGCCATGGCCCGGATATCGCCCAAGGTGCGTTTGAGTTCCTTATCCGTGACCTTGGGGAACTTATCGAGAATCTGCAAAGCCTTGTCCGCGCAAGCGTGGAGCTGTTGGGAAACCTGAATCGGGGTGGTGCCCTTAACCTTTTTGCCCGACGAGACCGCCTCAACATAGTCCGGTATCTCGACGTTGTCCGTGCCTGGGTGCGTGCCCAGGGTGATGAACCGATTGATGTCATGGAAACCTGAGGTGGTTTTGGCATAGGATGGTTTGCTGCAGCAGCCCTCGATATACCACTGGAAATCGAGGCTGCCCCAGTGAAAGCCCGTCGTGACCGGATAGATCATTGAAGCCTCCTGCCAGGCGGTGAATAAGTCCCGGCCCGGAACCTCGGGAAAACGGGCGCTGAGGATCTGAACGAATCGGTCGTTACTAAGATCCGGATTGTACCCCAGACGCCCCCAGAGCATCCAATGATACCAGTGTTTGGCCATTTCGAGTTGACGCGGCGTCTCGGGCTCTTTACTCAGGAATTCACGTCCCCAGATATACCCATCCGAACCGTAGTAAAAGCCCTTGGACACATCGTAAGGAATATTCTGGATAAATTCCCGGACGAAGTCCGGTGCGCCCCAACGGAAGTAGAAGTTGCTGTCGTTGCGCAGGGTCCAGATCGTCTTGAGCTTGCCGATGTCCTTGACGAAACTGTTGCAGTAGGGCTGCGTTGTGGAGCTGTGCACATGGGCCTTGGCATACTTGAAACTGAAGATGAAGTCAATGTCCGGGTGATCCAGCAGGGGCTGGAAGGTCTTGGCGATGGCTTGGGCTCCGGTCTGGTGCTGGCGGTGGATCAGCCGGATCTTTCGTCCAGGTTGAGCCGCAGCGGCGTCCAGGACACCTTGGCCGTAGGTCGCAAAGGCCCATGCTTCCTTCTGGGCCGTGGTAAGGTCGGGCATGCGTTCACCGGTGGTCAGGCCGATTCCAGCCAGATCCGGGTAAGTCAGGATCAGTTGCTTGACGCTTTTACGGTAGTAGTCCGTAGTCACGGGATTGTCGAACTTGTGCGTCAGCCCATACTGGCCTTCTTTACTGTATATGCCGTCCTCACCGGTTATGAAGATGTTCCAGGTGACTACATAGATGTCCACGTTGCGATCCTTAGCGTAACTCATCACATTCCGCCAAAATGCAATCTTCTCGTCCATAGTCATTTTCAGTGTCTGCGTGACGCTTTGGACATCATCCAAGGCCACCTTCTCATAGCCAGGCACTCGCACCATGGATGGGAAGGGATGAAGATTCCACAGGGACAGGTAATTATAACGGAAGCGCGCCAAGTCATCGATATAGGCCTTCCAGAAGTCCAGGTCCCACATGACGAGGACGTTTTTGCGTTGGGAATCGCCATTGTGATTGGAGTAAGTGGGCGTCCGTTCGTCCAGGGGACAATTGAACTTGATACCGCGCAGGGGCATGTAGGGATTCTGATCTACAGCCTGAACGCCCTTGAGACCCGAGCAGCGAATGACCTCTGCCAGTTCCAAGCCGCCATACATGGCCCCGGCACTGTCTGCACCCACAATCCAGGTGGTCTCTTTATTCCTACCCGAGCCCGTGCGCAGGCTGAAGCCTTCAGGTTTCAGGGAAGTGGATGCAGTGATACCATGGCGCCGCATCTCACCCAGCATCGTTGTATTTCCAAGTGTACCCAGAACAACACAAGGCCCAACTTGATCCGTAGCCATTTGTGTTAGTGACGCATGACTAACCGTATGACCACGCCCCTCCAAGGCCGCCTGCAACTCTTGCTTAGCGAAAGCGATATGTGGATTCTTTTCATCGGATACAAAGATCACCTTCGACTCTGCATAGCATAGGCTATTCGCTACACCTGCAACCAAGGCCACAAACACTAACAGTGTAATTTTTTTCATGATCCGTTCTCCAAGATAGATTATCACATATACACTTTACTGAAACACTCCTGCGAGCTTCAAGTCTCATAATAATGAAATTTCATCTAAATTATCAACATTATTCTGGCGGAATCAGCGAGTTTTCTCGTAAAAAACGAAAACGAAGTCGAGCAAATACGTCAAAAAGTAACTTCTTCTTACTTTTTCGGTACACTGCAACTGTCCCGGACGTTAATGTCACCATGTAAATTGTGGTGTTTTTTTGCCCATAAATAAGTCTACTTTTAAATCAATAGAGTAGCATTTGAATCATCTCATCATTCTCTATATAATAGTGTGAATACATTTTGACTTCCAAATTCGAGAAGAATGATGGCCGATGTCACACGTATCTTAAACGCGATTGAGCAAGGGGACACCTCAATAATTCGCTCGAAAAGTAACTGAGCATCTTCTTACTTTTAAAAGAAGAAGAGAATACTTCGAGAAAGTATCTCTAAATAAAGACCAATTGTACTCAGGAGTTCCTATAAGTCCATCTTTGCTTTTACATCCTTATTATGCATTTTGCATAGATCATGTGTTTGTATCTGTTCTGGTTTGAGAGTGTTGTTAGCTCTAGTTTTGGCATAGCGAACCTATGAAAAGCTTAAAGTCAAATAGTAAGATATTTGTTACCACAAAAAATTTTTCTTTGAGGCATCCATGGCACTAGGTATCAGTCAATGTCACTTACTAATTGACGAAGTGCATTGAATACGACGGCGATATAAAATTCCTATAAAAATTTTGCTTTTTGGCAAAAAATGGAGGACCATCTCTGCTTGATATGGTAAAAATCAGTGTCTGTGGAGACATTTTGGCGACACGTTGTCACTGTATAATTGTGACGTTTTTAACTTCTGAAAAAGGTGACTTTTCGGAGGATTCGAATGTTTTGCAGTTCTTAGATAGGTGCCTTTTGTGCTACTGATGGGCTGGTGAGGCTAGTCCAAACAACACTCAATATTGGAAATTTCACATACTGTAATTTGAAAAACCACTTCGTTATTTGTATAATAGCCTTAGGACTCCCAGGAAATATAAACTTTACGAACTTATATATCGGGAGCAAGTCATATTCTGTGTGTTCTTTATCAGTGGCTTTGGGCCGGAAAAGCCAAAATATGATTTTCCGGTACGGTTATGACTGATGTCACACGAATCTTGAACGCTATTGAACAAGGCGATGCTAAAGCTGCAGATGAGTTGCTTCCATTGGTTTATGAAGAGCTACGTATTCTTGCTGCGCAAAAGCTTTCGCTAGAACGACCTGGTCAAACACTTCAGGCAACGGCTTTAGTTCACGAGGCATATCTTCGGCTGGTGGAGGCAAAAGACCAAAGCTGGAAAAGCCGTGGTCATTTCTTCAGAGCTGCTGCTGAAGCAATGCGGAGAATTCTCATTGAAAGTGCACGTAGAAAGAAGAGTCTCAAATATGGTGGTGGCCATGAGAGATTGAATCTCGATGATATAGTCATCGGTAACGATCAGCAGTTCAGTTTGGACGATCTAATAACACTCGATGAAGCGCTGGAAAAATTCTCCAAGATACACAAGTCCAATGCTGATCTCGTTAAGCTTCGCTATTTTGCCGGATTAACCCTTGAACAAGCAGCCAAAGTTTTAGGTATTTCGCACAACACAGCAGATGGGTACTGGGCTTATGCTCGCGCCTGGTTACGATCTGAGATTAGCAGAGATACCAACACGAAAAGAATTTGAAATTCGTTCTCTAAGGGACAGCTTCCCTGTGATTGATATGCGCCCCGATAGGTGGGCAAGAGGAGTCAATCTTCAGAGTGTACGGCATCAGCGAGTATGACAATTGGCCACTCTACGATGATTCACCTCATGTTCACTTCTTAGGATGGCCAATTGGGAAAATTTTTTAATTTTTTGGTTTTTGGCTGGGGTGCTACGTTCTTGTTTTTCGCACTATATAGTAGAAGGCAAGGAGATAGCTTATGAACTCCGATCAAAAGGATGAGAGATCTGTTTTTTTGGACGCCCTGAAACTTAAGGATCCAACGGAACGGACCGCTTATCTCAAAAACGCTTGTGGAAATGATGCCGCTCTCTTGGCTCGTATTGGGGTGTTGTTGGAAGCCCATGACAAAGCGGGCGATTTTCTTGAATCTCCTATACTCGATTCTGTTGTGACCTTGGATGAGTCTCCCTTATCGGAAGGCCCTGGAACGATCATCGGCCGGTATAAATTGTTGGAAAAAATCGGCGAGGGCGGCATGGCTGTGGTTTATATGGCGGAGCAGACCGAGCCGATTCGCCGTAAAGTTGCATTAAAGATCATCAAATTAGGTATGGATACCAAATCCGTCATCGCCCGGTTCGAGGCCGAGCGCCAGGCCCTTGCCATGATGGATCATCCCAATATCGCCAAAGTCCTCGATGCCGGTGCGACTGAAACAGGCCGGCCGTATTTCGTTATGGAATTAGTCACCGGCGTTTCTATCACCGAATACTGCGACAAAAACAATCTAAGTACCAAAGAACGCCTGGCCCTGTTCATTCAGGTCTGCAGCGCCGTCCAGCACGCCCACCAGAAGGGTATTATTCACCGTGATATCAAACCTACAAACGTAATGGTTACCTTACGCGATGGCCAACCTATGCCCAAAGTCATAGATTTCGGCATAGCAAAAGCAATAAATCAAAAACTAACAGAAAAAACGCTTTTCACCCGCTACGCCCATATAATCGGCACACCAGCTTACATGAGCCCGGAACAGGCAGAGCTGAGCGATCTGGATATCGATACCCGCACAGACATCTATTCCCTTGGAGTGCTGCTTTATGAATTGCTCACCGGTACTACACCTTTCGGCGAAGAAGAGCTTCGCAAGGCTGGCTATATTGAGATGCAACGCATCATCCGTGAACAGGAACCTACGAAACCATCCACGAAACTGAGCACTCTTGGCCAGACGCTGACCGATGTAGCCAAACACCGCAGCGCTACTCCCGATCTGCTCAGGAAAGCCGTCCGCGGCGACCTGGACTGGATCGTAATGAAGTCGCTGGAGAAGGACCGTAGCCGTCGTTACGAGACGGCCAATTCGCTGGCTTTAGATATACGCCATCATCTGGAACATGAACCGGTCATGGCCGGAGCGCCCGGCACAGCCTATCGCATGCAGAAGTTCCTTCGCAGGCATCGCTCCCAGACCATAGCTGTTCTGGTCATAGCAATCGTGGCCGCGGTCATGGTTGTCATCTTATCCATGTGGAATCAGGATCGGCTCCAATTAGCTGAAGCGGAGGGCTTCCGGCATAGGGGCATCTTGTCCCAGGCCCGCGAGCAGTACGCCAAAGCAGAGCGCGAAGCTGCCCTTGAAACTATCAAACCAATTCTTAACAGCATACATGTCGGCCCTGAAGCCCGGCTTCTAAATGCCGGCATTCTCATTGATAACCGTCGTTCCGATGAGGCCGTTACCATTCTGACCGGTCTGCTCAATGAACCTCCGGAAATTGCCGGGGCTGCTCATTCGCTCCTTGCCCGAATCCTCTGGGAGAGCGAATCGCCCAATGCCGAAAAGCTCAAGGAGATTGAGGAACACCGCCGCAAGGCCGAAGCCTTGCTTCCGGAGACGGCAGAAGCTTATTTCCTTAGGGCCATGACAGCCGTCACAGTCAAGGAGCAGCTTGCCTCGCTCGACAGGGCTTTGCAGCTTGATCCTGCCCATTACGAATCCCGCAGGCTTCGTGCTTTCACTTATTATGCTTCTCGTAAATACGACCGGCTTAAGGATGATACGATGGTCATGACCGTCATACGACCACGAGATCCGCTGGGATACTCGCTGCATGCAATCGCATGCCGGGAGTTGGGTCGCTATCAAGAGTCGATTGCAGACTTTGACAGCGCGATTGCACTTACACCCAAGAGGGATCCGCAGTATATCGATCTGTCCACCCAGCGATGCGAGACACTTTTGCGAATGGGCGATTACGAGCACATCATCACGGATGCACAGGAGTGCCTGAAGCTCTCGCCCGACAAGCCTGTCTTTCAGTATCAAATCTTTTGTGCCCTGACGGCCCTTGGCGACTATGACAAAGCATCTACCTTGTTCCGGCAAATCATCAGTCCCGGCCACGAAGCTCGTCAGCAATTCCAGAACTGGTGCGCCAAATACGTCTTTGACGCCTTAGATGCCGGGCGGGCGTGGCATCCGCAAGGCCGCGAGCCTGTGGGGGCGGCCTTATTACCGATGGTGGAGGCCGAAAAGACTTATCGCAGCCTCTCGACCAAAGCCAAACGGGTGATTAAAGATGGCTTCACCGCTCGGTATTCCCCGGACGGCAAGAAGATCGCCTTCAGTGCGGGATTCATCGGTTACAGCGGGCTGGCCCTTTACGATACAGAGACGGGTCAGACGGATCTTCTCATTGTGCCCGGCAAGGATCCGGCCTGGTCGCCTGACGGTCGCTACCTTGCCTTTGTGCGGGATTGTCCGATCCTTCCTGTGCCTGAGCTGGCCAGTGCGGAACGCGTCAATCGCCATCGCCCGTTTGAAGACGAAGAAGTATGGATCATGAACGCCGACGGCACGGAACCAAGACGCCTGGCTACCGGTGGTTGGCCAGCCTGGAGTTCGGATGCAAAGCATATCTACTATCAATCGCCCAGAGACAAAAAGTTGTACAGGATTTCCATCGAAGAGGGCGCTGCTAATCCTCAAGCGATTATGGCCTGCCCCTACCGGTTGCCTGCTATATCGCCTGATGAGAAGTACGTCGCATACTCAGGAGGTCAATCGATACGAGTTGTGGAGCTGGCATCACAGAAGGCAGTCTCAGAGCTGACTTTGCCCTTCACGATTCAGGGCGAGATATGGTCCTTAGATGGTCGAGAGCTCTGTTTTGGTGGTATGCAGTCCTTCGACTTCGGAGCAGGATTGTGGACTTACAATCTGGCGGAAAGGCAAGCAAGGCAAGTCCTGAAGGTTCCGATGCACGCTGTCTCCCTGTCCCATGATGGTACGAGGCTGCTCTTCAATGTTAAAGACCCATACTTCGAGATATGGGAAGCCAATCTTGATCCGAATGTCAGCTTTGCCCAGGCTTTGGGGCCGGGCCGAACGCTGGACGAGCACTTCCGGGAGATGCTTGCCTTCTATACCCGCAGGATAGAGGCCGATCCGCAGGATGCAGACGCCTATTCAAGCCGCGCTCACTACTACGATTGCCTGCACGAGCGGGCCAAAGCCCGAGCTGATATGAGACGCTGGTCGGCCATTCTCAGTGGTTCAGATTTGCAGGCCGCCACGGCCCGAAAAACCAAGCGGATCTTAAATGGTCCATTCAAGTGTCAAATTGTCTTTTCTGCAGAAAGACCTGTAAATAAGATTCCATTACTCAATATTGCCTTAGGGCAGAAAGGAAGGTGTAATATGAAGACGTTTCAAATTCCAATGTTGTCGATGTCACTTCTTGGGCTTTGTTTTTTGTCAGGTCTTGACTCACCGCCCGCGTATGCCGATTTCACATTCGGCGAGCCGGTCAATCTTAGAACGGTCATGCCGGTCATCGATCCTATGTACGAAAATATTGATTGCTTCTCGTCTGATGGTCTGGAGATGTATCTAACTTCGGAAGACCGTCCCGGTGGGTACGGTGGTTGTGACGTGTGGGTAGCAACGCGCGCATCGATAAACGATGATTGGGGTTCCTTGGAGAATCTTGGACCAGAGGTCAATAGTCTAGAGAGTGAAGCCTGCCCATGTCTCTCAGTAGATGGACTTACGCTTTATTTCAGCTCAGATCGCGCTGGTCGCGCTGGTGAATATCCCAACTACGACCTATACATGACGATACGCACGTCCAGGAACGCACCGTGGGGACCAGCAGTGAATTTAGGATCGAATATAAACAGCCCTGTTGGGGATAGTATCCCTTGGATATCATCGGACGGCTTAGAACTCTACTTCAGTTCATGGCGCACTGGTGGATATGGTAATTGGGATATCTACGTGACAAGACGCGCGACAACGAACGATCCCTGGGACGAACCGGTGAATCTTGGACCGACAGTGAACAGTCTATACGGTGAGTCACACCTCTCCCTTTCACCAGATGGCCTGTTGCTCTTCTTTTCTGATGAACCTGCCTATGCTCCCCGCCCAGGTGGGTATGGTGCTAGTGACATGTGGATGACAAGGCGGGCAAGCCTTTCTGATCCGTGGCAGGAGCCCGTGAATCTCGGGCCGAGTGTCAATGGATCCGAATCCGATATAAGACCACGTGTTTCAATCGACGGATCAATGCTATACTTTTTCAACTTAAGCAAAGACGGAACCTACGCTAACTGGCAGGCGCCGATCCTTCCGATCTGTGATTTCAATGGTGACGGGATTGTCGATTCTGGTGACGTGTGCATTATGATTGAGCACTGGCTTACTGACGAGCCATTATGTGACATTGGTCCGATGCCGTGGGGTGACGGCATAGTCGACGTTCAGGACCTGATCGTCCTTGCCGAGCATTTGTTTGAGGAATATCCCCCGGCTGAATCTGTAGAAGTCAATGAAGATAATAACGGCGGACAGTTCGAGCTTGAGCGGGGCCAGATACTTGTCGTTACACTCGAATCAAATCCCTCCACCGGATATACGTGGGAGCTGGCCGAACAATCCAAGTCTATCCTTCTGCAGCTTGGCGAAGTAGAGTTCAAGTCCTCTGATACTGGTGATCCTCCAACAGTAGGCGCCGGCGGCTGGGAAATTTTCCGCTTCAGGGCCGTAAGCTCAGGACAGATGCGCCTTCTATTCTTCTATCACAGATCATGGGAAGATGCTGAGCCTTTGAATACCTTTTCAATTCAAGTAACAGTAAATTAATTCGACAGAGTATTGAGCCAAAAGTAAATCAGGGCATTGTCACAGTAAACCAACAGTAAGATAACGGTGAGTGCAACGTAAAAAGCAACTATCCAGGTTGACGTCTGTTGGTATAAGAAATTCCTCTTGGTCTTGGTGGTTGCGTTTGATTTTCGGCCGGTGCCAAAATCTGAAACAAACAGGGATTTTTTGTTTGGTTTACTTCTTCACAATTGCGGCTACCCAGCCGCCCTTATACGGCGCGGAGAGCGTTACAATACTACCGGGCTTAATGGTCTTGTTCATCAGGCGATAGCCTCCAGCGGCAGACGTCTGTGTGGTTATACCCATGGACACGCTAATCCATGTCACATCGAAGGAGCCCGTTACGCCGGACAGATCAAGCCCGACGGCCCCGCCGTTCGTGAAATAGAGCGCGTAGCATTTTCCGGATTTAGCTGCCAGATACGCCTCATTACTCTCGCGGTCCGAAAGCAGACCCATCTGCGGCGTAATATCCCAGAACTTTATCAGGCCCTCCAGAATGCGTGCTGCCTTGATACTTGCCATGGCGAAGTCGTTGAGCCCGTTGCCGGCGTCCGGACGGTGGAACCGGGCACTCGCCGAGCCGCCGAGGATGTTTCGCCAGAATCGCTCAACACCATCCTCAGGACCGCCCGTCCCAAAGCTATAGTACCCACTCCCATATATCTTCGTATGGTTGCTGGGGCGCGGATGCGTGTTGGCCTGCCGCAAAAGCCACTGCAGACTATCCCAGTGCTTCTGATCGTAATTTCGGCTGTTCACCTGTGAGATATCGGCAAACATGTAGTGCTCGGCGTCTTTGAAGATGAGCGGAGTATGCTTTGCTTTTTCGGCCATGAAAGCATCGTCGAACATGTCAGTTGTGCAGACCGTAACACCTTTTTCGGCAGCCTCGCCCTTAATGAACCCAATCCAGTACTGCCCCCATTGAGCCGGGGTAGACGTCTCATTGTCCATGCAGTAGAGGACATGTCCATAGCCCAGGCTGTAGGACAGCATCTTGGCGACGAATGCCTCCTGATACATCCGAATGCGATCAAGCTTCATGCTATACTGCGGCATGCCTTTGATTGAGTGAAAAAAAGGCTGTAGGTCTTGGCCGGAATGCTTGGGATACTCAGTAGCAAAGCCGGTTTGCTCGTAGGTGTAGTTGACGTTGTTGCCGGGATTCCAAGGGCTGGTCTTCCAGTTTAGTGTCGAATAGTCAAAACGGTCCCAGACCTCGATCTGTACGAAAATCTCCCGCTCGGCGGTCCACTTCAGCATGTTCTCGAAGCGCTTCCAGTATTCCTGGTTCCACTGATCGAGGTCGAACTTTCCATCCGGCAGCAGCTTGTGCGGCTTGAGATCCTTGCCCTCCCGCTGGCTCATCGTATTGCGTACGTAGTTGGCCCCGACCGCCTGAATCTCGTCGAGATGCGTTTTGAGATCATCGAGCAAAAAGATATGGTCCGTCTTGCTCCCGCCCAGCAACATCACGGGTTTGCCTTTGTATTGCCAGTAACGCGGATTTTTCGAATATGGCTGAATGCAATCGGCGTTCTTGTCTTCGGCCGACAACGGCGAGATGCTAACTGTGTTCAAGGCAACTGACACGGCCGCAATCAGAAAAAGAAATCGAATCGGGATCCAATACATGGTTTGCTCCTTTATCACTATATCTACCTTTATAACAAATTTAAACTTTCAACGTTACTGCTTCGCTCGAACGCCGGCGAGGTATCCCCAGATGTAGGCATTTTGCGCCATCGGCTTCTGCACCGTGAATTCGCACATGATAGGATACCAGAATACGTCCCAATAAGCTTCCATGATGGGCCATTTTTCAGGCAGTGGAAAGCAGTTGGGTCGAATAATCGACTGCATGAAAGTATCATTGCTCGTCGGATCGATTGGGCCAAAAACGGTGATTCCCTCCGGGGGCAGTTGCCCCGTATGGCGAGAGTCCAGGTGCAACGGATTCCGGGGCCACCTGTGACCGAGATGCGTAGTGTAACATAGGTTAAGAGGATTGGCGCCCAACCCGGTCTGGCATGACAGCACGACGGCACGTAGATATTTTTCGTCGCCGGTGATTCGATGGGCACGAACCAAACTGATTGCATCGGAAATGCTCAGCGTCGTGTTAGGCGGCGACCAATCATTCTTGGTCCAGCGAAAGGCTGTTCGCGATTGAGTCCGCAGGCGATCCTGAGCCTCTTTAAGAATTGCTTGTCTGCAGAATTCCTGCATTTGCTTGTCAACACCCGTTCGGCGGGTATTGACGTAGGCCCAGGCGGCCTGGCTCTGCTCGTGACTCTTCCAAACGTATAAGTCCACACCTGAGTTGTTGAGTTTTGTGGTTTCGACAAATACATCGTTCCATTTTGAATTGCCCGTCAAGCGGAACAACTCGGCTGCGGCATGATTTCGCTTGTCTCTAACATCAGTGTGGTTGTCCATTCGCTCAATCTTGACGCCGTTGACTGTATAAGAGGAGCTGCGCTGCTCCCGCTGTGCGTAATCGGCCTCGGCCCATTCCATTGCTTTGATCGCACTTGCCTCATACGTTAGAGCCAACTCGCCATGTCCCAGCGACTTCAAAACCGCCGCTGCCTTAGCGGCAACAGCCGCATAATAGAAGCTCGACCAGCTTCCCGGCTCGTAGGCCAGAATCGTCAATGACTCCTGCCAGCTTGTCTCGCCAAGATTGGGATGCTCCTCGGATTCGATTCCTCCGCGTATTCCGCCCTGGGGCGTTTGGGTTCGCCTGTAAAAATCCAAGTTGAACAGTGCTTCATCGACCACGTCGGGCAACGGATTGTCAGATTCGGGTATGCCGAGGGACAATGATTTGAAATGGGAAGGAAACTGCTCAGCCAGATCGAGTAAATATAAGGACGAAATCAAATGTTGAATCCGTCGGTCCCAATCGCCGGCGTCCATGTAGCCGCCCCACACGCCAGGCAGCAACTTGTCGGTTCTTCCCGCGACAAGGTTGCGGAAATTCGAAGGGTCCGTGTGGCTGAGCCCGTTTCGAGTATCCATCAGCCGCGTAGTCGAAATATAGACCTTGACACCGTCGTCCGGATGAAATGGGCGAGGGCGTTTGAAATCAGTGTAAGGGGGGCCGAGTTCTATTCCGCTACGCAGATGATAAAACCCCCGAGCGGACGTCCTGAAGGCATTATTCCAGATTTCCTTGTCGATAATTAATGGATAGGAACAGCCAATCTTCTCAACACAGACTCTGTACCGGCCCGGCCGCCTGAACTTGGTAAAGTCCATCTCATAAACATCGGTCGAGTTAAAATTCCGCTTGTAGGCGTCCTCGTTCTTTTCAGCAGCAGGTTTTGACAGTGAGGTTTTGCCAGAGTAGACAATTGTCCCGGTCTTGTCGTCGACAATGTGATAGTCCAGGCCATTGTCATATTTCAGACCTCCGCCGCTTCCCATCCAGCAAGAAAGGAACGCCACTTTGGCCGGGTCGTCCGGATGAAATCCGATGTGAGAAACATGCACCGCTTCGCTCCGTATCCTGAGCGGTTGATACGTCAATTCCCTCTTTGCTAATTGATCCCCGCCGAAAGATATCTCATACTTCGAATCTGTCTGCAATGGATGTGGCAGAATGAGGTACAGATGATGTTCGATTGGAGCGCGGAACTTCCAGTCATCGGTTCGAGCTACGCCGGTTGGCCTGCTCTTGCGATGAACCTGGGCAGGACTAAGCTTGCGTAGATAGTGAATGTCCGTTGCAGACTCGATACAATAGTTTGTTTTGTCATCAGCCCAATTGATATCCAATAGTTCTCCAGTGAATGTGTCGAATGGACGAAGAATGTTACCCTCTATGCCTATGAGAACTCCAATCTTATTACCGTTACGGTGGAGATAGCGTCTGTGTCCGCTCTCTTTAATTACATCTCCATCCTGCTTGACATAGGGAACCTGCTTGCCGACATTGACCTGACCCGCCTGAACGACAACTTCAATGACATCCGGTGCCGCCATCCCGATAAATTCAATTTTCGGTGACGCTTCGACAAGACAACTCGACATAATAAAAGACACAATTGTCAGCAATTTACGGATACTTATAGATCCAACCGTCGTTGTTGTATTTTTCATCCTGAATTTCCAATCTCTTTCCTGCAGGTTTCTTATAGAGAAGTAACCGGAACTTCCCCAATCTGTTTTTACAGAGTTTTGTTAACTGGATATTTGACTTTCACTGCCAGGAATGAATATATCATTAGTGAGATAGCGATTCAAGTGAAGAATCGAAATAGATCCTTAAAGGGCTTTTGCAGCAAGATTTGCATGAAGAGACTTTAATTAGGTGCAATTCAAGGAGGATTTCGATATTATTGTTCAAACTGAAAACTTAGCTGCATGTTAAAGCAGTTGACATGACAAATATCAACTTAGAGTTATCGAACATAAGATAAAGGAGACAAATTATGAGCAGCGCCAAGGAAGCTGATGTGAACAAGCTGGACAATCCAGCCTGGCTAAAGGCTAACCACCAGGCCAGAACGGAACTCTGTGTGTAAGGAGGTAACGAATTATGCGGTGCCAGAGGAAAGGCGGTTTGTCGGCCACAACGCAAGTGAAGGTATTGAGCCCCGAAATTGTCAACATTGCACTGGGCCAAGGGTTTCATGTCTTGGAAGC
>Ga0307429_1000314_pt1 | contig 32252 bp, 25 predicted proteins | sample SalMarWE160230MG_FD_202151 | JGI IMG/M metagenome (GOLD analysis project Ga0307429, IMG submission 202151) | Salt marsh sediment microbial communities from the Plum Island Ecosystem LTER, Massachusetts, United States - WE1603-230 | ecosystem: Environmental > Aquatic > Marine > Intertidal zone >... | reverse complement strand
TATAGGACTCTGCTTCAAAGGTGAATGAATCTTCTTCAAAGCCAATGCGTTTAAGTTCAGCCTGATTTCGCTCGTTTAAATCCTTCACCTTAACAATATTGCCTAACTTGCTCTGAGAGGCTTTAAGCACATCAAAGTTACAGAGCCATTCAAGATCTATGTTCCATTTTTTTGAGATCTTTATAAGAAAATCGGTGATTTCTGTGAATGCATCACCTTCGTCTATTGTTATAACGTGCGGAAGATCAATGTTATCTTCCAGGCACACCTGACGAATAATCCAGAGGTTTGTGGTGCTATCTTTCCCGCCTGTCCAGGTAATAGCCGCCTCAGAGGGTTTAAATTTTTCAAATGCTTGGCGTACAATTTTCTTGGACTCATCAATTTTTTTTCCAATCCCCTTTGCCTTTTCCTCGCTAACTTTGTAGTCTTTCATTTATTTACCTCCTTCGCTTATTGTTTTAATTGCTCGCCCTTTAACCATCTTCCTACCCTTGGTTTTAATATTCCCTTCATCTCATCTGCTCGTGGTGATGCCTCAACTATATTATCAAGTTCCTTAGGGTCCTTTTTAAGATCATACATTTCCCAACTATCAATACCCTCCCTGTATATTATTTTAAGCTCTTTCTTTTGGTAATAGTATATGGGTCTATCTGTTTCCTTCTCGTGTACGCTTCTTTTGTTAATAGCTTCGCCAAAACATCCCCTTTCAGGACGGTCTTTAAGTGGAAGAACAGAGTAACCTTTAAAATTTTTCTCTGGCTCAAGACCAAAAAGATAGACGATAGTGGGAGATATATCAATATTACTTACCAGGGCATCGGAAACCTCACCTCTATCTTTTGCATAATCAAAGATGAGAAAAGGTACATTTATAAGCTCTGAATACATCTTGCCATCGTGAGAGAGACCACCATGCTCACCAAACTCATCGCCGTGATCCGAGCTCATAATAATGACTGAATTCTCTAAGAAATCAAGTTTTTTCAATATGTTAAAGAACTCTTCAACATAACTATCTACTTCCCGAACATGGGCAAAGTAGAGTTTTTTTAGAAGCTCTACTTTCCTTTTGTCTGAGAGATCTCTTTTCAGAAGTGTATTTTTAAATAAATTAAACATCTCTTCCTTACTAAAGTTAATGGAAGGATCAACCATATCAACATATTTTTTTTCAGGCACATAAGGCTCATGAACATCCATATAGTGAAGCCAGAGGAAAAATGGCCTATATTCTCCTCCTTTGATATAAGAGGATAGCCATTCATCTACCTTTTTGTTAATCTCGTCTCCTTTTATATAAGGAACTTCGCGGCTCACCTCAGCCTCCATAGAATCATAAAAAACATCCCAGCCTCGATTCCACCCAAAAAAATCACATAAATATGGATTCGAGTGAAAGGCGGCTGTAGTTATTCCGGATTTTGTGAGTACCTCAGAGATTAGAGTCTTCTTTGGTGAAAGTTTTTTCTCCCTTCCGTCTTCAAGATAATAAGAAGAGGTAAGTATTCCTGGAAATGAGGCCTGAGTGTATGGTCCAGTAGCCTGCATGTTGGTAAACTTGATGCATCTTTCCTGAAGAGAATCAATAAAAGGGGTTAGCTTGTTTTTGCTGCCATAACACCCAAGCACATCTTTTCTCAGTGTATCTATGGTGAATAGGATAACATTTTTCATTTTGCACTCCTGTTTGGTTTTGTTTTTTCTTATGCTTTCACTCCGACCTATTTTATCCGGATATCAATTTTAGCTAATTATTATCACAGTACTGGAAGTTCAAAAACGGGCTTTCTTTCAGCTAAATACTTCTTTGTACAAAAAGGAGAGCCAAAACCATACCTTTCGGCGCATTCCATTAGCTTATCATATATTTCTGGTCTGAAGATAAGCTTGGTGGGCTTCACCCTATCTTCAAGCATACTTCTAATTAAAGTACCGCTGAATTGTTGTCTTTCCTTACTATGAGCGCACAAGCCAGAGTAGGTCACCTCGCCACATACCGGACAGTACCACCACTCTAATACCCGCACCGGCTTTATATTCAAGCTGCCTTGAGGAATCTGGTCAAATATCCGGTGAGCATCATAAGAGTCATAAAAGCTGCCTACTCCGGCATGGTCTCTACCAAACATATGATGAGTGCACCCTAAGTTTGTCCTTAATATGGCATGGAAGATAGCTTCTCTTGGTCCGGCATAGCGCATATCCCACAGGATAATAGAAACCAGGTGTATGTCGTCTCTAAAATACCCTGCTTCGCGGAGCTCATGATGGCCTAAGGCAATGGCCTCATCTATATAGTCACCCAACCTTTTTGGTCCAATGATACAGCTCACCAATATTCCTGTGTTCAGCCTTTCTACCGGGAGTTCTCCATTGGCAGAAAACCAGGCTCCCTTCATCAACCATTCATGTCCTGAGTGAGGCACATTTCTTGTTTGATGGGCTACCACTCTTTTCCAACCCTTTTCAGCGATTTTCTCTCGCAGTTGTCTGGGTGTATACCAGAATTCATTAAAAGGAGGCTGGAACTCTGGAGGATTTACCAGACTAATCTTGCCTCCTAGGAAGGTATTTTCCAATCCATTAAGCATCCTTACACCAGGGTGTTTTTTATCGACTGTACCCAGCACAGCTTTTGCCATTTTCATTTTATCGAACCTGAAAATCTGTTCCACTTCTAAAATAGCTAAGGCAGAGTCAGAGTAAGTAAGAAGGATGGCATCTCCTTCCTTAATTTTCTTTGCCTGGATTTGCTCATCTTCCACATCCAGAACAATGGGAATGGGCCAGAGTGTGCCATCGGCTAAGGTCATTTTTTCGCATACCGCATCAACGTCTTCCCTGCCCATAAAACCTTCTAAGGGAGTAAAAAAACCATAGGCAATATCAATACATTCTCTGGCACACCGTCCACTAACGGGAACCTGTTTTAGCCCTCTAATTTTTTGCTTCGCTTCAGTTGCCGGTATTACCCTTTCTACAATCTCTTTGTTAGCATGTCCCCTATAGTTCATCGTCCAATTACCTTCCTTTCCCTAAAAAAGTATAGAAAGCTAGATTTAGCATTTGACTCGTAAACCCCATTACAAAAAGGCATTCTCTTATGCTATTATGTTCTTGCAAAAGTCCGTTGTCAAGTTTTGTCGTAGAGTTTCTGATATAAGGAAAGGTAGTCCTGATAAACTTTCTGGTAGATAGCCACATTAAATTATTGAGTTTCCTGGTATAATAAAAAGAGTAATAGATTAGATAGTTAAATTACCCTTTGATCTTGTTCAGTTGCTCTATACGGGAACTAAATTATGGCATTCTGAGTTTTCCAATCTAATAGTCCTACATCTTCAGTAGGGAAATTCACCCATAACCTTTCACCTTGAGAAGGATAAAATATCTCTACTGAATAAGTTTCTTTAAATGAGTTTCTTTATTAGAGCAATAACATCTTTTTCATTGGGTAAAAATGCCTTTTCCAGAACTGGGGAGGAAGGTGGAGGTGTATTTGGAGCTGCTATCCTCAATACCGGTGCATCAAGGTAATCAAATGCCTTTTCCTGGATCTCTGCTACTATTTCTGCCCCAAATCCCATAAATTGAACAGCTTGATGAATTATCACTACCTTACCTGTTTTTTGGACGGATTTTACTATAGTATCAATATCCAGAGGATATAGAGTGCGAAGATCAATTACTTCCACTTCGATATCTTCTTCTTTTAATTTTTCAGCAGCTTTTAAGGCTACAGGCACCATAGAAGACCAGGCAATTAATGTTATACCTTCTTTAGAACTGTCAGCCTCTCGTCTAATCCTGGCCTTTCCTAGGGGAACTAAATATTCCCCTTTTGGAACCTTACTTTTAGCTAAAGGTTCTGCGTAAAGATTTTGATGTTCAATGAATACCACTGGATTATCATCTCTTATTGCTGATGTCAGCATTCCCTTTGCATCATAGGCATCTGACGGAACAGCAACTTTTAATCCTGGAAAGTGCGCAATGATGGCTTCCAGGCTCTGCGAGTGTTGACCAGCGTATCCTTTTCCTCCACCGATGGTTGTGCGTATGGTCAAAGGCAAGACTGCCTGCCCGCCAGACATATACTTCCATTTTGCTGCCTGATTTCCCACTTGATCCAAAGCCTGCAAAATAAAATCAATATACATAATCTCTACTACAGGCCGCAGGCCTCTCAAGGCTGCTCCAACACTGCTTCCTATAATTGCTGCCTCTGAGATAGCCGTATTGAAAATCCTGTCTCTTCCAAAGATCTCAAGAATTCCCTTTGTAACATTGTATGCTCCTCCATAATCAGCAATATCTTCTCCCCAGAGCACAACCCTTTTGTCTCTTACCATCTCCTGAAACAGCCCTTCATTTATTGCTTCTCTGTAGGTAATTTCTACCTCAGGGTCTCTTTCCAAAAACTCAGGTTTTTTAAAGGTGGAGACATCCTTGAACTCTTCGGGGACATCAGCTGATGTTGTGGAGCTAAAAAGACCAAAATACATTTTTTTAGGATCAGGGCTTTTTCCCGCAGCAGCCATAACAGCCATTTCCTCATTTCGGGCTCTTGCCTCTTTTTTAAACTTTTTAAGCTCTTCTGGAGTTATTATCTCCTCGTTTATAAGCTTCTTAGAAAAGGTCTTTAGAGGGTCTAACCTCTCCCATGCCCTAAGCTCCTCTAAGGTACGGTAGGTTTCATCCTCTTTTTTATCCAATCCATCCTTTACATTATGCCCCTTAAATCTGGAGCACCAAAACTCCAAAAAGACAGGGCCCTGCCTACTTCTAGCCAGCTCTGTTGCTCTTTTTGTTGCATCTCTAACGGCAAGTACATCCATTCCGTTAACAACCTCAGCATGCATTCCCTGCCTCTTATAACCAAAGCATCTTTCTGCCAAAAAATTTACTCCTGTAACTTCGCCTCTTTGCTGTCCAGTGTATCCATATTGGTTGTTAACAGCACAGAACACAACAGGAACTCCATATTTTTTGCTCATCAGCCCATTGGTAAACTGGGCCATAGAAGCCATATTCATTGTCTCATGAGAGATGCCATTGTTGAAGGCACCATCGCCGACAAGACATAGGGTTACCTTCTCATCTTCGAAATAGCGGGAGGTAATTCCAGAACCAACAGCCATACCCATACTTCCCCCCACAATAGCATTTGCTCCTAAATGGCCTCTTTTAAAATCAGCTATGTGCATTGACCCTCCTCTTCCCCTACACCAGCCAGCATCTTTCCCAAAAAGCTCAGCTATAGCTTTGAAAAGATAAAGCCTGAGAGCCTTCTCCTCCAGCTCCTGGCGATTTTTACCCTGAGTTTCAAATCCCAGGAATTCAAATATTTCTTCATCTCCGGTAAGGAAACTAACAAGGGCAGAATCATCCATTGATTTTATGGCAAAGTAGCCTTTAGCCAGAGCATCCCCATGTCCACGATGGTTACTGGTGATGTAATCACTTAGGGAAACAGCTGACATAATACCAGCGGAGGTTGCTTCCTGGCCAACAGAAACATGATCTGCACCGATATATAAATATTTAAGAGGTCCATATCTGCCCTTCTTCTCTTTAAAATTACAAATCATCACTTCCAAATTCCTGACCAAGAGCATACATTTAAGTAAATCTATAGAATTTTCCTTGGTGATATTTCCTTCTTCCAGCTCCTCCTGAAGAGATTTTTGATATTGAAATTTGGGAATCCTCCCTTTTATTTCAATAAATCCAGGGGTAAACTCGGGCATTAAAAGAATCTCTTTTACCATTTTTTTAAATTTACCTCCTTCAACCTTCAACTATCCTTCTATTTTAATACAAGATTGACAGAAAGAAAAAGGAGAACTTAGACGGAAAATAGGTAAGTCATCTATTGTTGTTGTTTCAAAAATATTTCCTTTTCTTATCTCGTATTCTCCTTAACAAAGTCAATCATCTCCTTAACAGCCCCACTGAACTGTTTTGCAGTATTTAAAAGAGCTGGATGGAAGTTAAACTCTTCTGGTTTATACCCTTCTTCATCATATCCTTTGGCAAAATAGCTAATCTTCAAAAGTTTTTGCATCACCTCATCCGGCACCACCTTATCAATCTGATTGGAAAACTCAATATGATCTGCCTCCAAAAGAAGCGATGCAATAAACTTGGGTGGGCAGGTATAAACTATATCAGCACCAGCTAATTTTTCCAGGGACCAGCAGTGTTTTTCTCCATTTATAGTGGGACTGATTCTCATGGAACAAAGAAGCATTTTAGATGGATAACCCCCTTCCTTTATTATACGATATGCTTTTTTCATTATGGCAAGTTCTGCCCATCTTATGTCTTTTTCAGAAAGGTGGATACCTTTTTGTTTTGCTTCCTTTTCAAGATCACCCAGAGCAGTGAACCTTGCACTCATAAAAGTGATTACTGATCTCCACCCGCTAAGATCGACCCCGTTGGCTTTGGCTATCTTTACTCCTTCTTTTACAGCATTTGCACAGGTTACAAATTGGGGAATCATAAAAGAGAGGGTGTTGTTAGTGGGGATTCCTCGAGAAGTTAAAACCTTTATTATCTCATACCCCTCTTTTGTTCCAGGAACCTTAATCATAACGTTGGGTGAAAGAGAGGCAAGTTCCTCTGCCTGCTCTAACATGAAGTCAAAGTTTTCTCTATCTCTTGGGTCAAGCTGGGCAGAGATGTAACCATATTTATACCCGGAATTTTCAAATATGGGCAAAAAAAGCTGCGCTCCTTTCCGAACAATTTCCTTATACATCTGCCAGAAAATCTGTCCTGGTTTTTTATTGGGGGAGATACGAACAATCCTATTTACAAATTTTCTCCAGTATTCTTTATGGTAGCTTAAAACATTAAGACAAAGAGGCGGATTGGTAGTGATGCCTCTAAAAAGGGATTTTTCCGGATTGCCTACATCATAAAGACGCAAAAGCTTTTCTTTTACCTTCTCCTTTTTACCCTTATCCTCTATTGAATTTAGAAGCTCATCTGCCCATACCTCGTAGATAAGAGGTGATGAATCCCACCAAATCTCTGCCTCTGGATTAACTTGTGCGAGTTTTTCGAATATACTCAGATCTTCATTTTTTTGCATTACCCTATCCTCCTTCTTTTACGCTGTTACAGAACCAACATAAACAGGATTTTCCAGAACAATTCCCTACTTTCACTTCATGCCTCTTCTTTTTTATATGGAATTAATTTCTCCCAAAGCTCCACCCAGCTCCTGCTTGCTCCCAACCAATGAGGACCGCTCAGATGTAATTTACTATATGTTTAACTTTCCCCCTAAGTTCATTCCCTTAAAGGGAAAACACCAGCATCATCTACTATAAGTATATCGATATCATTCCTCCATCTATATTGATTACATGACCTGTTATATAATCTGATTCAGAAGAAGCTAAAAATACTACTACCTTAGCCACATCTTGGGGAGTACCGGCTCGACCCAAAGGAATTTTCTCCACGTTTTTTTTCTTTACTTCCTCTGGCCACCAGTTAGTCATGGGAGTATCTATAAAACCTGGAGAAATAGCATTTACCATAATATTGTATTTTGCAAATGCTCTTGCCATAGATTTTGTTAGGCAGATTATTCCTGCCTTAGAGACCGCATAAGCCGGACTGGTAAATAACCCTCCTTCTTGACCAGCTATTGAAGAGGAGCTTATTATTTTTCCCCGTCGTTGTTTCTTCATATGTTTTACTGCCTCTTGAGATAACATAAATACTGAATCCAAATTAATTGCCATCATTCTATGCCATTCCTCTAAGGTCAACTCCTCAAAAGGAGTGAGAGAAACAACACCTGCATTATTTACAACAATATCAATTTTGCCAAATCTCTCTATAGTAGCCTTTACTAAATTTTTAATATCTTCTTGCTTTGAGACATCAATATGCAAAGCTATACTTTCAGGCCCTATAGTCTTTATTTCTTCGGCTACCTTAGTTAGCTCTTCATCTACTATATCTGCACCCACTACATTAGCTCCTTCTGTGGCTAAGGAGAGTGCTATTGCTTTTCCCTGCCCGCGAGCTGCACCAGAAACAATAGCAACACAATCTTTAAGTCTCATCTAAACCTCTGCCCGAAATAAAGCACTGATATATCAACGCCTACTTATGATGATTCTCTTTTCCTTAATGCTACAATGCCTGCAACTTTGAATATTTTCATTTCATCCTCCTTCTTAACTTTACTCATATAACCCCGCTGACTTTTTACCCGCTTTTTTACAAAGACCTACCTGATGCTAATGACTCACATACTATTTACTTACATCGCCCTCACCCCCTCATCTAAGTTATAATGACAATTTAGGATACATATTTAGCCCAACCAAAGGAACGCTCTACCGCTTTTTTCCAACCATGGTATAGCTTTTCCCTTTTTTCTTCTGACATTTTCGGCTCAAATATCCTTGCAACTTTCCACTGCTTAGCTATTTGTTCTTTATCACGCCAGAAACCTGTTCCTAAGCCAGCAAGATAAGCAGCACCCAAAGCTGTCATCTCGGTAATTACTGGCTTTTCTATAGGTATCCCTAAAAGATCAGCTTGGAACTGCATGAGGAAATTATTAACTGTAGCTCCACCATCTACTCTCAATGAACTCAATTTATTTCCAGAATCAGAAGCCATTGCTTCAATGAGATCTCGAGTTTGATAGGCAATAGATTCTAAAGCAGCTCTTGCTAAGTGTTCTCTTGTAGTGCCTCTTGTTATGCCAACAATAGTGCCGCGAGCATAAGGATCCCAATAAGGCGTACAAAGTCCGGTAAAGGCAGGCACTACATAAACACCTCCTGTATCTGGTACCTGATTAGCGAGCTGCTCTGTATCTGATGCCTTCTTAATTATCTTAATTCCATCGCGGAGCCACTGCACAGCAGCTCCACCCATAAAAACTAGACCTTCCAAGGCATATTTGACCTCATTATTAACTCCCCACGCCAAATCTGTAATTAACCTACTTTGAGAGAGAATAAATTTATCCCCAATATTCATCAGTACCCCAAGAGCTGTTCCATAGGTGCTCTTAACCATTCCTGATTTAAAGCATGCTTGGCCAAACAAAGCAGCTTGTTGATCTCCTGCAACTCCCGTTATTGGGACCTTTGCTCCAAAGAAGACTTTTTCGTCCGTATAACCAAATATGCCACTTGATAGCTTAGGATTAGGCATTATTTCTTCAGGAACTCCCATTCCTCTTAATAAAAGCTCATCCCACTGGAGGGTCCTTACATTAAAAAGCATAGTTCTTGACGCGTTCGAATAATCAGTAACATGGGCTTTACCACCAGTAAGTTTCCATATTAACCAAGAATCAACATTCCCGGCATATATGTTACTCTGTGCAATTTTTTCCCTAACTCCCTTAACATTATTAATTATCCACTTTATTTTCGTAGCAGAAAAATAAGGGTCTATAAACAAACCTGTACGTTCCCTAACCTCTTTCTCTAACCCTTCTTTTTTTAATTGTTCACATATAGGAGTAGTTCTCCTGCACTGCCAGACTATAGCATTATAAACTGGCCTTCCAGTTGTTTTATCCCACATAATCGTAGTTTCTCGTTGATTAGTAATCCCAATACCGATTATCTGTCGAGAACTTACATTACTTTGGGAGAGAACTTCTTCTACACATCTAATCGTTGATTGGTATATTTCTTCAGGGTTATGCTCAACCCATCCCGGTTGGGGATATATTTGCTCTATTTCTCGATAAACACTGGAGATAATTTCTCCTTCTTTATCAAATAAAATAACCCTTGTCCCCGTGGTTCCTTGATCAACAACTATTATATAATCTTTTTTCACCTTTCCCTTCCTAAGTTTTACGGTTCAATCTAAACACAAACTTTCCTGAAAACTCTACGCACACCATGAAATTTAGATGAATCTCCTCCAACACCTATTACAACTTTGCTCCTCTCTGAATGAAAAAACCAATATTTCCTCTCTCTCAGCTATTAAGGAAGAGAAAATAGCCAGCGATACAATTACTTTCGCATCTGGATAAGGCTTAAGAGAGTACTCCGTTATCTAAGATATACAGGAAATCCCAAGCTTGCTAAAAGAGAATGGTCCTATAGAAGGACTTTTCTAAAGTACTCTAAAAGATAATACGAGGAACAACCCTCTAGACTTTCACTGCCAAAAGCCTACGAACCATCCTTAGATCCATTGGAGGTAAATAGTGGTCAATTATCCTGTCCACCTACATAGAAGAGCTGCCCAATCTCTCACCATCTCCTTTCAAGGCTATCTATCTTTCAGCGAGAAATCTCTTTAAGAACTTCTTCAAACACATCAAGTACCTTTCCTACTTGCTTCTCGGTTATACATAAAGGCGGTTTAATTTTTAGAACATTGCCACCTTGGAGTCCCATTCCTGATTTGCCCAAAAAAACACCTCGCTCCAAAGCTTTTGCAAGGATTTTCTGCGTTTCTTCCACGGCAGGTTCTTTACTATCCTGGTCTTTTACCATTTCAACTCCTATCATCAATCCCTTTCCTCTTACATCTCCAATTATTGGATATTTTTTTGCTATTTCCTTAAGACCATCCATAAATATTTTGCCCATCTTCTCAGCATTTTCGAGAAGCTTTTCCTCTATGAGCACATCTATAGCCGCTAGGGCTGCTGCACAAGCAAATGGGCTTCCAGCATGGGTAAAGCCCCACTCTCCTTTTTCGAGATCGGCGTATTTTTCAGTTGTAACTACTGCTGTAATGGGAAAACCAGCTCCAAGACCTTTTCCGAGTACCAATATATCCGGAACAACATCAAAAACTTCAGCTGCAAACATTCTACCACATCTTCCCATCCCTGTCTGGATCTCATCAAAGATTAAAGGAACATCATATTCAGTACATATTCTACGTATTTCCTGAAGATATCCTGGGGGTGGCAGAATATGTCCTCCATTTGCCTGAATTGGCTCTAGTATCACTCCTGCTACCTTTGTATCTGCCGCGTGTTTCAAAGCGGTTTCCACAAATTTTGCGCAGAGCAATTTACACTCAGGATATTTAAGGCCAAAGTGGCACCTGTAACAATAAGGATTTGGAACTCTAATTGGTTTAGGCATAAATCTTTCCATTCCTCTTTTAACAGGAACAAAGGCATCGTAGGTATAACTCATTGCTACTGTGGTAAATGTCCGACCATGATATCCTTGGTAAAGGGTTACAAAATCTTGACCTTGAGTGTATCTCATAGCAAGATGCATCGCTCCTTCAATAGCTGTTGATCCGGATAAACCAAATAGAACTTTGCTAAAGCTCTCGGGAGTAATTTCTATAAGCTTTTCTGCTAACATCAACATAGGTATATTTTGAAAGGCAAAAAAGGTAGTTGCCAATTTCTCTACCTGATCTTTCACAGCTTCTATAACCCGGGGATGGGAATGACCAACACTTAAAGTCCATGCCTGTGCCGTACAATCAATATACTCTTTTTCTGTAATATCTTTCACTACACATCCCTTACCCTCTGCAAGGATCAGCGATGTATGTTCCCAACATCCTATTAACCGGCGTTGACCTATGTTCCTTAGTTCATCCGCATTAACTGACATCTTTTCACCTCCATTAAAATTAAACCGATAGGCTGTCACCTATCTGCAGACAGATACTGTCTGCCTTCTTTATTAACTGTGCTGATTTAGAAAAAACTATAGGTCATACAAGAAGGTAGAGATATCTCAAAAAGACCAGAAAATCCTTAGAAGTGTCAGAGATTACTCCACCTTCTAAGAGAAGCCGGTTGGTGACTAAGAAGAAAATCCGTCATTTTTACCGGATTCTGGTTAAACTCCTCGATATTACCCGACTGGAGATTCTTTTTTTAACAATATTGGTAAAAGCTCTAATACAGGCCAACTACCTGGAGAGGACTATTAAATACGCAAATTACGGAATCTCTCTCCCAGTTCACGAAGCTGGAGACGCAGGCTTCTCTTCCTTACACAGAAGAGTTGGGAAATTTCATCATCCGGTACACTGGAAGTTTTTTAATTACACAGAAACCTCAACGTGCTTGAGAAATTTTAATCCCTCTTCGGCAATGGCATCAGCGCTGGGAGCTACATTTCGCCATATAGCGGTCATTCGAGCAATTTCCTCAATAGCAGGAACGAAAGATTCGATAATGGCCCATCTGTTATAGTTGATTTCCTTTAAAGCTTTATAGACTTCCTCCCACGGGATATGTCCTGTTCCAGGTATACCCCGGTTGTTTTCGCAAACGTGGAAATGGTAGAGATACTCACCAGCCGTCTTTATGGCTTCATAGAAACTCTCTTCTTCTATGTTGAGATGATAGGTGTCAAGATGGATTCGCACATTGGGATGGCTAATGTCTTCCACCAGTTTGCCAGCATCTCCTGCTGTATTTAGAAAGTAAGTTTCATACCGGTTAACAGGTTCAAGGGCAAGCACCACGCTTTTCTTTTCTGCATATTCTGCAGCTTTAAGAAGAGATTCTTTGGAGTAATCCCACTCCTCTTTGGTTCTCATCTTTCCGGTAAACTCTCCCCAGGCAGCGTAGATAACTCCACCCAGAACATCTCCTTCCAGCTCAGCCACAATATCCATAAGTTCCTTTAAGAAGTTGATCCCTTGGTCTCTTTTTTTTGAATCAGAACTTAAAAGGTTGTGTTTTTTCTCTAAGGTAGCGGTAAAGGTGCATTTCATTCCTGTACCCTGCATTTTTTCCTTTATTTTCTCCACAGGCAAGGTCTCCGGATGATTCAGATGAATCTCAATTCCATCAAACCCCATTCCCTTTAACTTGTCAAAAAGGCCGAGATCCTTTTCTGTAAACTCAGGAGTCCACATTAGCGAATGCGCCGCATACTTCATTTTTACCTCACTTTTGTTTATTTTTTTAGCAACTTATGGAATTATTACATGCTCCATCTCTTAAAATCAGGGGATCACTACTGCCTTAATAACTCCATCTTCTCTATTCATAGTCAGCTCTAAGGCTTCTTTTGTCTTATCTAGCGAGAATCTGTGGGTAATCAAAGATTTAAGATCAACCATACCTTTGTCTACCAGTCGGATTGCTGTGGGAAAAGTATTGGTGTATCGAAATATTGTCCTCAACTGGACTGCTTGATCAAACAATTGGGATGCTTGAAAAGGAAATTCCCTGAAAGGTGGTATACCAACAAGTACAATCATCCCACCTTTTTTGGCTATCTTAGGTGTTACTTTAAAAGTTTCAATTGTCCCAGCTGCTTCCAGAATCACATCCACCCCTCTACCGCTGGTGATTTTTTTGATCTCGCCGACGACATCTTTCTTTTGGGCATTAATTGCCAGAGTGGGATTGAACTTCGTGGTAACGTAGCTTAACCTATTCTCATCAACATCAGTTATATAGATATCTGTAGCTCCGGCCGCACGAGCTGCTTGCAAACATAAAATCCCGATAGGGCCTGCTCCCAAAATCGCCACACTGTCCCCTAATTCTATCTTGGCTGACTTAATTGTTTCAATAGCTACTGACAATGGTTCCATTAATGCTCCTTCTTCGTAGCTTACACTGTCGGGAAGAGGGTAAACAAAGTCAGCTTCCGAACTAACATATTCGGCAAATGCTCCGTCAACTCCTGGGACAGCCATAAATCGAATGTCAGGACATAGATTATATTCGCCTCTCTTACACCATTCACACCTTCGACAAGGTACACCCGGCTCAATTATAACTCGATCTCCAACCTGGAATTCCTCCACGCTCCTACCCACTTCTGCTATCTCGCCTGCACACTCATGCCCCAAGATTAAAGGTTCTTTCACTATCCATCCTGCTAGTCTTCCGTCTCGATAAAAGTGTGCGTCGGACCCACAGACTCCAACAGCTTTTACCCTTATAAGTACTTCCTCATTCTCGACTTGAGGTCTAGCCACCTCCTGCACTTCAATCTGCTTTGCTTTTTTAAGAATTGCCGCTTGCATGCTCTTCTTCATTTTTTCTCTCCTTTCAGCAACACCCGATTTTTTCATCCGAGCCCAGAAAAACAAACCCCTTCCAGTTTTCTAGCGGAGTTTTACTTCACACCCTCAGTCAATTTCTCTGTGGGCTCTTGAAACACAACCTGGTAGTTGCTGCTTCTTTGCTTTCAAAAGAAAGCTCGTACCTCATTGGTCAGCTTTCTTCGGCTTTTTTGGTCCGGTCCTTACATTAGCGTTAGGCAAATTCTGGTTCTCCAATTAAACTGAGTACTCGAAACCCTTTGCTTTTAGGCCTTCGTATTCCGGACCATATCGACATGCTCTTGGGATTATCCTATTATGTCCATAAACTGGATCGAACGAGGGGGCAAAGGGATTAATAAATTCCCAAACGACAGTTCCCGTTTTCGTTATTTCGAAAATTCGCCCTGTTTGCGCCTCGCATACTAAGGTATTCCCATTAGGTAGACGTTGACAATTAGACATATAAGCGCTATAAAAACCCCACCAGGGGTCATCCCTGTACTCCGACACCATTTCATTGCTAGCGGGATTTATCTCTAGTACTCGAGAGTAAGCATAGGAAATACCAAGAGCATGTGTCCCGTTGTCAAACAGTAGAATGTTTCCATTTTCAAGCCGGGTAGCGTCATTTTGATGGGCCAACTCTCTCCTCCCCCATCGCCATTTAATATCACCTGTAGATTTGCTAATGATACAGATAGTGTTAGTTCGGGCAAAGCTGGTTAAGATATCCCCATCGGGCAAAACCACACACGAATTAGCCTCAGTCCACTGACTACGGGGGCAAAAGGGACAAATAACATCTTCTTCCCGATCCAGGTGCTCATATGCTCGCCACTCCCACACCATTTTGCCATTTGGGTTGATCTCTTGAAAACAGTCAGTCCACATAACCCCATCTTTTTCGGTCTCTGGAACACCACCTTTGACTTTAGCGGCCATATCCTTGGGTACCTGGACCCATCTGAGGACCATGGTATGTCCATTGGGCATACGATAAAAGCTATGGTGCAGGTAGGGGTCTTTATAATTCCAAACTAAGTTACCATCCCAATCTACTTCAATTAACTCCCCCCCCGCACCCTTAAAGCTAGCCAAGAGTCCGTTTTCTACATACCCGGCGTAAAGTAGATTGCCGTTGTCTAGAAGTACCCAATGCAATCCTGTTGGATAAGGCATCTTCCATTGGTGAACAACTCGTCCTTCCATATCAATTAAGGTCGGTTCCCTCGTTCCCAGGGGGGTAAAAAGCGTATAACCGTTATATGCTTTATCCGGTACATTTATGGTGACACCTCTCGCACTGGTTCGTGTATAACTCATTAATTGTCCTCCTTGTTGTGCAAAAGTACTAGATCCCCGGTCCATATACTCCATTTATCCACTTAAATTTACCAGGATCTAAGTTCTTTCCCTTTAATCCCCCGTAATCACTTCCATAGCGATAGGCTCGGTAGATGAGGCTGCATTGACCGTAAACCAAAAATTGGCCATAGAAGGGACTAATATATTCCCAAACTATCTCACCATCAGGCGTTATCTCAAAAAGACGGCCGGGAAGGGACTCGCATATAAAGGTATTTCCGTTTGGTAATCGTTGAGCTGATCCCATACCTAGGGAATAGAAATCAGATGGAGGATCAGCCTTGTACTCCCACTCAATCTCATTAGTAGTGGGATTAACCTCTAGTATTCTAGAATAATAATCGAGGTCTTGTGAGAAAAAACGATGTACCCCATTATCATAGACTAAGATATTCCCGTTATTCAACATGGTAGGCTCATGCTGATGGCCTAGTTCGCGAACACCCCATCTCCAGATTATGTCTCCGGTGGCTTTATCAATGAAGCAAATGATATTAGTGTGGCGAAATGATCCCAAAATGTTTCCATCTGGTAGGACGGTACAAGTATTCATGTGGCACCATTCAACCCGACGCTCATGAGGACAAATAGCATCTTTCTCCGGATCCAGGTGCTCATATGCTCGCCACTCCCAGACTACTTTACCCTCAGGGGTAACCTCTTCAAGGCCATCAGCCCACATGACTCCATTAGACTCGGTTCCCGGAATACCACCCTTGACCTTAGCGGCAATATCCTGGGGTACAGTTATGAATTTGATATAGATAGTGTTTCCATTTTCCATACGGTTGAAATCATGGTTATAGTATGGTGCTTCATACTTCCAAATCAGGTTATTATCCCAATCTACTTCTATCAAATATGCACCCCGTTCTTCCTCGTTCTTTGGCTCGTACTTCTCACCAAAGAGATCACCCAACACTGGTCCCTTTGTGCCTCCCGGTTTAACACCAAGATAAAGTAAATTACCGTTGGGAAGAAGCCGAGCAAACGTTGGTCCATATGGTTCTGTGTTCCAGCGATTCACAATTCTACCTTGCATGTCAATTAGCCATATATCCCTGCCGAAGCCAAAGAGAGGAGCAAACAGAGCATACCCATTGTATGCCCTTGAAGGTACATACCGTGTAACCCCCCTTCGCCTTGTCCTTACAATACGCATTGGACTTCCTCCTTGCATAGTATAGTGCGTCTCTCACAAAAGTCTGGAAGGCTAACCAGTTCTTTTCTTCGGTAACCTACCTTCTATCCCTCACCTCCACTTTGTCCAGGCCTTGCTGAACAGATATTTCAGAACATTCAATTTTTCATCTTGCAAATGCTAGCCTTTTCTGAATGGTGAAGGTGAAATTTTCCCGACTTGTTGTTTTGTGAAATTCTCTGATAATCATTTCATCTTCAACGTTCAATAACCTAAAAAGTCAAGTCGAGAATGAATTTTTTTCTCAGCCCATTCGTGAGATTTTGCTGCTTCTTTTTTTGACATGGATAAAATAGAGGGTCTCTCCATATTCTTGGGGATGGGTATGCCAAGGACATCCAGAACCGTCGGAGCAACATTAAGTAATGATACTCCCTTAAACTCCCCTCCCGCTGGTATACCCGGCCCAGTTAGAACAAAGTATCCATATAAAGCATGTGCCACATCATCAGAGTCTTTCGTACTGTCAAATGAGTATATTCTTCCCCGGCCATGGCCCAATAACTCGCTCGTACCTAATCGACCTTTATCAAAGTGCATCCACAGGTCTGGACCATATTTTTCGTACGGACCAAAACAAATCTCACGGCGCTTCCAAACCTGAGTGTTTAAGTGCTTTCCATCCTCATTAGGAATATCTTGTATCTTAGCGGTCAATTCATCCAACAGCCTATCGTAATCCTTAGGGTCAACTATCCCTTGGCATTCCCTACCCTGCATATTGAGATATAACTTACCAGTGTAACCTGTGCTCCAACACTTTGTTTTAGACCAGTCCACCTTGACATGCCTGAATGAAGTCAGCTTCTTTGGATACTCAAGAAGGGTCAAGTACCCTTCTTTGATTAGCCACTCATTAAGATTAATCCGCCCATCGAGTTTTTGAACACCATAACCACTATGAATAAATAGCACCGCATCTCCACGTAGACTTTCGCCGAGTTTTCCTATATTCTTATCAATGTAAACATAGTATTCATGTAAAGCCCTTTTGTAATGAGGATCGGGAGAGTACTGCCTATTTTTTGAATCAAAACAACGGTAGAAAAGCTTTAGCATGCGAGTACACCCCATCACAGCGGTCATGACACAGTCACAATTTTTTTCATTAATCAAATATTTCGTTAATATGAAACGCTGTGAATCCACTTCATAGATCTTTTTGAGTACACGGTCTTTATCTATTTTACTACAACCTAGATCGACCTCGGTCACATCTACAGCATACTCTCCAACTAACTTATAAACCTCGTCTTTGAGGCTGTCGGGATAAGTAAAGTCACGATCATGATTTGGAGTCATAAACCCAGAAATAACGTAACCTGCCGGAATTTTTGGAGGTGGCCAAGTAACAGGTACATTAATCATTCCTAATCTCTGCATCTTCTTAGGAAGAATTGTCTGGAGTAGATCAACTCTTCTTGCAACCTCACAATTAACCACTGTTTTCTCACTGTAAGAAAAGTCATCTCTATAGTCAAAGTCCCAGACACCGTGGGCTCCTGGGCTCTGACCACACTGGACAGATATCCATACCTGAGGAGCAGTAAGGGGGACTGTGCTTTCTAAACTTCCCCATATTCCCTTCTTCTGCATTCTCATTAAGTTAGGAAGCTCGTTCGACCACTGCCTAACAAGCCCAGGACTGAGGCCATCTAAGCCTAGTAGTACTAATTTTGCCATATATAAACCCCCTCTTCTTTCAACTGGCCTGCCATGAGACTGCACGGGAAGACAACATTATCAAGCATACCTTACCTACATCTAAAACATTTAGAAACTATTCACAGGTGCGCTAGCGAAATCAGACAGTATTAAATAATAAAAGGTGAGAGAGATCGTTGTTCCAACAAAATCTCTTTATCAAATCGGGCATGGCCCCATCAAGACCAATTAAGAGCAATTTGGCATCTTTCTTATTCATTACCTACCTGCATCTTTACAACTTCCCTCAGTGTTTAGATGTCCCTTGATATCTTGATCTTTTTCAAAAACTTCGTGAGATTGTAGTGGTATTGCCGGTCTACACCTCTATATTTGTTCGGAAGAATATGTCTTGTTAAGACACGCCCGACGCGTCAAAAAAAAGCTTCCCCTCTCTTGAGGGAGGAATCTAATTCCTTCCCCCAAGAGATTCAGAAGCTTGCAGACTTAGGGGTCTAGTCATTCTTTTTGACCTCTGAGTCCCTGGGGACTACCGCATTATCTCCTCTGTTTTCTTAGCGACAGTATCCACAAACTGCTCAGGAGTGAGGTCACCTGCATACACAGCAGGAGCATAAGTCCAGTAGAGATCAGCTATTGCCCATGCCTGGACTAGATTGGGCGTCTGCCTCGATCGAGGAACCTCTATCTCGTTAGCCGGTGCTAACCATCCCTTTTCTATAGCTTTTTCGTTAACCTTTGGTTGGGCAATCCCTGTGCCCGATTCTCTGCTCTGAGCTAACGCAATTTCTTCGGACATCATGAACTTTATAAACTCCCAAGCGGCTTCAGGATTTTTACTCATTTTGGATATTCCATATCCCCAGCAAGAAAGAAATACTCCCTCATCAGAATCTATGGTGGGCAGTGGAATACTCCCAGACTCACCAATATCTGCTATTACTTCAGGAGCGGTTACACGATCCCAGAAATCACTCCACCAGCCGAAACTCATTGCTGCGTGTCCACCTCCATATACCTCATAACACTCTGTGTGCCCTATAGCTGCGGATCCGGGAGGGGAGACTTTATAAGTGTGCACCATATCATACCAGAAGGTTGCTGCCTCAATAGCTTTCTCCCGAAGAGGTCCGGATGCAAAGGGAGCTTTCCCTGTCTCTGGATCGACCAGGTCCAGACCTGCACCATACATAGCAGATATCATTGTCCAACCTCCAGGAGCACTCTTGCCCATGAAGACAAGACCCCAAAAATCCTCTTCTGGCCGGGTGAAGAACTTAGCGACATCTATTAGCTGCTGAATAGTTTCAGGAGGTTCTAACTCATAACCATATTGAGCTTTAAAAGCGGCTTTTTCTCCAGGATCGTTAAAAAGATCCTCGCGATAAACCATGAACTGGGGTGTGAACTGATAAGGAACATACTTTACCTGTCCGTTATAGGTAACTTCTTCCATGGCACTTGGGTAGAACAACTTCTTGAAATTATCCAAACTTCCAAAATCCCTTTCAATGAACGGATTAAGAGATATCAGGTATGGTTCAAACATCGAGAAGCTCATCTGCATTCCTGTGACCAGATCAAAAGCACCGGTATTTGCTACTAGCTCTGCCATTTCTTTAGGATATAGAGTTACATGAGGAAAACCGTGAATGATCCATTTAGCACCTGTCTTTTCGGTGAAGAGTGCCTCTCTGTCCCAAATTGGTTTAACACATCTCCATCCGGCCATACTGGGAATGTCCAGGGTTACCCCTTCAAAACGCCTCTGCCCCACAAGCTCATCCATGGATGCACTGCTGGCGGGCCCAGCAAAAGCTGCCACTATGGCCGCTACTATAACTAATCCCCATATTTTTTTCATTATTCTCTCCTCTTTTTTTTTGTTTTGTGTTACTGCGATCTCCCTTCTCTTCTTATAATCTTATAACATTTTTCCTCACCTCCTTAGGAATGTGATAATTGATCTTTTGCCAAAGTACTCATGGCCATGTCATTAATTACAGGACAAGTGCATTCACATAACCTTCAGTAGTATCTTATTTTATCGCCCCCATGGTGAATCCCCGAACTAGGTGCCTCTGAAGAAAGGCAAATAATATTATCATGGGAATTAGGGTAATTATGGACGAGCAGGCTATTAATCGCCAGTAAGTCTCATGAATATCCATATAAGCTGCCAAGCGTACCGGTAAGGTGAAAGTTAGCTTTCTAGTGAGAATTACAGCGAATAGAAACTCAATATAACTGAGCAGGAAGGTAAACATTGCTGTAACTGCCATTCCAGGAGCAGACAGAGGCACACTTATCCTCCAGAATACTTGGAATTTGTTGGCTCCATCCACAAGCGCAGCTTCCTCTATCTCTGGGCCCAAGAGATCGAAGTATCCTTTCATTAGCCAAATACCGACAGGGACAGTATACACCAAATGGGATAGACTCAGACCAAGTCGACTACCCAAAAGACCATACTTCTCCATCATGAAAAACAGGGGAATGACCAAAGATATATAGGGCATCATTCGGAAAAAGAGCAAAGAGGTAAATATAGCGTTATTTGCCTTAGTTTTATATCTGGAAAAACTATAGGCACCGGGGAGAGCAATCGCTAAGGTAATAGCTGCAGTAGTGCCTCCTACAATTAATGAGTTGAGCATATAGGGCCATATAGTCTCTCCTGCATACAGTACCTCCTTCCAGTTAGCCAAGGTGAGACGCTTGGGAAGTTCTAAGCTGGTAGGAAGAGCTCCCAGCCCAGCAAAGGAGATAATCCAAAGATAAACTAGGGGGAAGATGCTCCACGTAATGGCTAGAAAAATTATTGCCCCAATTCCTACTAAGATAGCTGATTTCTTCTTCGATTTCATCGTTGTCTTTCCTTAAATATAGTTATTAGAAAAAAGGATAAAGCCATGGCAATTAGAAAGGCGATGGTCGCCATGGTAGAACCCAGTCCATACTTGAACTGCCTAAAGGCTTTGGCGAAAATAAGAGTAGATAAAACCTGAGTGCTGTCCCCCGGACCTCCCATGGTCATCGTCCACATGAACACAAAGGTTCGGAAGGTTTCCAAGGATTTTATGACGGTAGCAACGGCGATAACTGGTTTCATCATAGGGAGGATTACATACCAGAATTTTTTGAAGGAAGAGGCTCCATCAATCTCTGCTGCCTCCAGGGGCTCGACAGGAAGACTCTGGAGCCCGGCCAAAAGGATGAGGTAAACAAAGGGAGTCCATCCCCAAATATCCGTTACCATCACTGCCGGAAAACCTGTGCGTCCCGAAGCTAGCCACGTCCTTCTTCCCAATCCTATGATTTCCAAGAAATGATTTATTAATCCTATCTGCTCACCGTATAGCAGAGACCAAGTGACGGCAGCGGCTGCGGGAATAAATAATATGGGTATGACCAGGATGATTCTTAGGATTCTTATCCCCCTAGCTGCTTTATAAGTGAGCAGGGCATAACCCATCCCAATTAATAAATTGACACCTACTACTACCCCTACATAGATAAGGTTACGAAGTATCGTATCAATGAAAGTCTTATCACTTAGAACCCGGGAGTAGGCTGTTAACCCCAGGAATTTCTTGCCATAAATAGGACTGTAGGAGAAGAAACTCAGGTAAAATGTTTGGGCCAAGGGATAGACGAAAAACATGCCTACCACTACCAACGTAGGAACTATCATTAAGTAATGGAATGGAAATTCGGTTCGTTTGATCACCCTTTTTGATTCCCTCCTCATCTATTCCGTGTATTGCCGGAGGCTACCTAAACACGCTACCACAGATAGTTTATGCTGAAACTATGGTACTTTGTTTTTCTGAAGCAAAGCTCTATTTGCCCCTTTTACCCTGAAGCTGACACACATCCCGAAATGAGGTCAAAGCTCTTTTTGTTTCTCCGGATACTCGTCTAGGAGATTCTTTTGTCTTTTGGAATCTTCCATCAAGTTGCAAAGCCTCCTTTTCCGCATCTTCGGTGCGAGCAATTGAACTCCACTCTTTTTATTCCTTATATAGCCGGAGCATGATTCATGGTCACCCGTTATTCAGAAAGCGGTCTTCTATCACTCTATATACCCAAGTCTTCGAAGACGTTCTTCGATCTCTGTCCTCTCGGCTTCTGAGAAACTTACCTCGGCACCTTTGCTCTTCCAGAGAAGATCGGTCAACCAATCTCTTATCTTTTTGAGTTCCTCTGTTCTAGATCGGCGGATTTCTGTTATTAAGTTGTTCTGCTCCATGGGATCACTTTGCAGATTGTAAAATTCTTCTGTCCCCTTGCTAAGGTCTCTGATGAACTTGAATGACTCGGTTCTAAAAGCTTGAAATTTGCTAACCCCGATACCATATCCATAAAGATCTTCTGCATAAGCCGTAAGTTTTTTTGGTTTCCCTTCAAGTACCATAGGAAACAAGCTGAGACCGTCGAAATCGAATTTCTTGGTGGATATCCTTACCAAATCTAGCAATGTTGGAATAACGTCAACAGATCTTACCATTTGTTTAACCCTCTTTCTTTGAGGCAAGCCTTTACTATTCATAATCAAAACGACCCTAGTATTCACATCATACAAGGTTCTATGCTGGGGATATCGAATATTCCCCGAACGATGTGGAATGGGCTTGGCAGGATGCTCACCGAGATTTGTTCCATGGTCTGACATCAAAACTATGATAGTATCCTTCCACAGGTTGAGTTCATCAAACAATTGGAGAAGCTTCCCATAAAACTTTTCATCCAAGAATTTGATCTTAGCATCATAGTATCTGAACTCACTAAGTTCTCCCTTCTTTATGAGTCCATCTCGTAGCAACGAGTGTTCGCTCCCTTCATGAGTCTCATAGAAATGCCCCCAGACAAAAAAAGTAGACGAACGGTTTGCTTTTACCCATTCAAACATCCGGTCATACCATCGGTTTCCTTCATAAATCAGTTCTGTCCGTTGTCCGTCTCGCTCTTCCCATGTTTGATGACCAGTATCGCGGGTAGGTTCATCATACAAGTCAAAGCCGTTACCAAAGCCGTGTTTGGCCCCCAATACCCCAACTCCCACAAAGCCAGCAGTCTTATAACCACTTTCTTTTAGTATTTCAGCTATAGTCGGAGCCTGGATCCGACAAAAAGAATTTCGGATAGTATGTTTATTGGGATAGCAGCCACATAATACAGAGGACATACAGATTGGAGTAAAACAACTTGCCGCCATACAGGTCTCAAACAATACTCCTCCTTCGGCTATTCTATCAATATTGAGAGTTTTTACTCTCTTATAACCATAGCAACCTAGGTGATCAGGTCGAAGTTCATCCATGCTTATTAAGACAATATTTCGTTTCTTCATATTTCTCCCTCCGATGCTTCCTAGTGCATCTCTTTATATATTTTGCGTAAGGGTTACATACACCCCAACTTCCGTAGTCTATCCATGGCTTTTTCCTTGTCCTGCCTTCTTCCAGTCCTTTCAGGCGTGTTCTCAAGGTTCTGTTCCCACGCAGGTACGCCGACTACCATTGGATTACTGGTAGTCCTCACTCATAAAGAACGGTAACCTATCTCATAAAGTGAACAGTAGGGAAGTATGTCCCTTTCTGTAAAATGCAAAATTGGAGCTACTCTGGTTTCCCTCTACTGTTCTTAACCTTCTAGGGTTCGTTCAAAGATTAGGGAACCAGAGTTCTGATAAGCTTTCTTGGGTCGTTCAAGTGACCTAGAGAAGATTGATTTCCAAAGACCAAGGCTCTCAGAAGCTTGACAACATCATAGTAGTCTTATCCGCTCTCCATTTTCATCTTTCTCTTTTCGCTCAAAAGCAAGATCCGATTGGAACTTGGTAACTCGTGGTCGGATCTTTCGACTATGAAATATCTCGACGGACTAAAACGCATATCCTCGTAGCTATACTCAAATGAATAGTTACACTTATCACCGCGCACTACATGCTCTTCGAGAATAATGGGGGCTTTAGCTGTGTATACAATTCTTTTCACCAAAAGCGCTGGAAGGTCACGGGGAACTCTTAGTTTCTCGGCTTCAAAGCTATCAAGGGGAATAGACCCAAGTGTTTCCTTTGCTCGAATCATCGGGACTCGCAGTTTTTTGACGAAAATATCCGAAAGAGCTATGTGCTTAAGGTCTTCTTTATCTAACCCTGGAAGAACTTTTTCCGGTATATAGGTCGTCGCCAGGACTAAGGGCTCACCATCTCCCAGCAACAGCCTCGCTATTTTGAATATCATTTCCTTTTCTGTTAATTGGAAAAATGTTCTGACATGAGAGTCGGGAACGATTTTCTTGTTCAGTAGCAAGCGAAAGGATACTATCATTCCCTTTCGTTGTATATCCTTGGCAAAGGTGTCAAATTTTTGAAGTGTAAGTTTTAATCCTGTAACAAAGGTACCCTTTCCCGGCTTTCGGTACACAAGCCCCTGGTATACCAGTTGGGCGAGAGCTTGTCTTACAGTGCCCCGGCTCACTTGGCACATCTCGCAGAGTTCTCGTTCCGAGGGAGTGGGAGAATGGGCAGGCCACACTCCGCTCTCTATGTTCTGCCTGAGATTCTCGAAAAGTTGATGATATAAGGGGGTAAAAGATGCACGGTCAAGTATCATTCATTCTTTCTCCATATTGGATTATATGTCTATACCACTATATATTACTATACCACATTATTGATTCGTGTCAACCCCTCGAAAAAAAACTTCCAGTTCTGAAAAATTGAAAGTAAACTTAGGTCCTAAGGGATTTTCAGGAGAAATAAAAGAGATATTAATTATTCTACCTTGAACGCACTCCTAAATACTCGCAATTATTTTACACTACGAGGAGTTTGTTTTAGTCTGAAAATTCCTTTGGGAGGGGTAAATCCTATAACGCGGTGGGCATCAAGAAAGAATGATTCTTCTCTTTTTCTTTTGTTTATAAACAGAGCTTCTACAGTAGGGACAGATGAACTGCTGGGTTATTATCTCTATTTCTTTGCGTTTTTTTAACTGCTCAAATAATTTCTCTGGCTTTATCTTATAGGTACCGTTTCTATAAATCTTCTCAAACCCACAATGGGGACACTTTGAAGGGTGGGGAAGGCTATTTTTCTGAAGATTTAGTTTCCCTTTCAAGTTTTTAATTTGTTTTTCTTTCTCGCTGATGATATCGTCTAACTCGGCTATCTTCTGTTTTTGTTCTTCAATGACCTTATCTTTTACCTCCACTTTGGCTTTTTTGAAACTTAGGCCCCGTTTTGCCGGTTTTAGGACTTGCCCTAGAGTATCTAAAGCTTTTTTAGTCCAGGCATAACATAGAAGGTCTACTTACCCCGTGCTTTCTAGCTACCGGCTGAATCTTTTCCCCGGCTATTACCTGGCAGGCTATGAGAATCTTTTCCTTGATAGATATAGACCCAGAATCTCTTATCCCCTTCCGCTCAATATACAATAATAGTCTACAAGAAAGAGTTTGTCAAGGAAGAAGTGTAAAGTAATTATGAAGAGAGATTTAGAGAGCATCATCACGTCTAAAGAATAACTGCCAACCTTTTCTTAGTGGCACTCAAATCTTCAAAAGAATAATCTGGATGAGTTTTAGTAAATTTTCTCTAATATATCAAAGAGGGGAGGGGAAGCAAGATGACTTCTTCATAACCGGAGGAGTCAAAAAATATTGACGGGATCGGCTATTTAAGCTACAATAGGTGTCGACTCAATCGGGGACTGTTCACGGCAATACGATAAAAGTGCAAAATAAAAAAAGGGTTCCTAAGATAAAACGAAATGAAAGAGGATATAAAGAGATTTAGAATGAAAAAAGGAGTGAACCAGATTGCAATATCTAAAGTTATCGATGAATTTTGTAAATATTTACTTTCTAAAGACACAGGAAGATATATTGTTAAGATTATCCATTTTGGGAGTACTGCCAAAGGCGAAGGGAGCGAGAGAGAGGGAAGGTATATTCAGTGAAAAAGGGAAATTTAAAGAAAGAGAGTTTCGGTAATTCCGGCTAAAAGAAGAGTGATCCAGAAATCTTCGGCCCCTTACCCGTCCTCTATCTCTCTGCTTAAGATTATGGACTCGGCAACCTCACGCATGGATTTACGGGTATTCATGCTCTGCTTCTGGATTCTTCGGTATGCTTCCTCTCCAGAAAGCCCCAGTCTTTGCATCAAAATATCCTTGGCCCGTTCTACCAGTTTGCGGGCTTCAAGCTCTTCTTGAATCACTCTTGTCTTTACCATCAGTTCTGTATTCTCGATAGCAATGGCGGCCTGATTGGCCACTGTGGTGAGAACATCTACCTCCATTTTAGAGAATTTATGGGGACGGGAAGTATAGCAGTTGATCACTCCAATAGTCCGGCCCTTAACGCTCAAGGGAACACATAGCAGTGATTTTAGACCCTCTTTTTTGGCTATGTCCTTATACTTATACTCTGTCCTCTTCATAACATCAAATACAGCAATGGGCCTACTCCCTTTCACCACCTTACCAGCGATACCCTCTCCCACCTTCAAGGGAGGCTTCTTGTTGTACTCTTCACTGATACTCTGAGTAGCTCTGATAATCAGCTTTTCGTCTTTTTCGTCCAACAACATTAAAGAGCAGATTTTAGAATTCATTCCCTGAGCTGTCACAGTAACAATTAGCCTTAAGATATCCTCAAGGTAAAGATCAGAGGATATAGCTTTGCTTATTTTGGAAAGAGCCTCTATCTTTTCCACATAAGAAGGAACCTCCTTATTTCCCGTAGGGGAATCTTTGGATTGTCGCATTTTACTTTTCCCTAGAACAAAGGGGTTATTTTGTTGAATGTCAAATGTTGAGACCTGACCCCCCTATCTGTTCCAGTTTAAATACCGGAACCGGGGATCTTTTATGTTCGGATCTTTTCTTTAACTCCTTTACCCTAGCTACCATCCGGGGTGGAAGAGTATCGGTTTTACCCGATTCTATGGCCAAAATAATTCTATCTAGATCCGAGTAACTTAGGCCTATTTCTCCTTCATCGGTTTGTTCTTTCCACAACCCGGCACTTGGCTTTCTTTTTATTATCTCATCCGGAATTCCCAAACTTACAGCCAGCTCCCTCACCTGGGTCTTCAAAAGATCTCCTAGAGGAAGGATATCACATCCTCCATCCCCATATTTGGTAAAATAACCTATGAGGATTTCACTTTTATTTCCTGTCCCGGCCACTAAATAATTCAAATGATTGGCAAAATAATATAGAGTGGTCATTCGCAGTCTCGGTTTCAAATTGGCCAAAGCTAGCTTCTCCGCGGAAGGGAGGATTTCGAGGAATCTGTCGTAAACAGGGTCAAGAACTACGTGTTCTGTCCTCATATTCAACTTTTTAGCCATTAAGCCAGCGTAGTGCTCATCCAAAAATTCACTATGGCAGGGCATAATCAGCCCCAGCACTTTGTCTTTCATGGCCATCTTGGCCAAACAAGTAACTACCGAGGAATCTACCCCTCCACTCAAACCAACTACTACACCCTCAGCCCCTGCCTCCTGGACCTTTTCCCTAATCCAGTTAGATACCCGATCTTCTAGCTTCATTTTTATCCAGTGCTTAAACCATCAAAATTACATATTCTCCTTTAATTTTTGATAGGTCTTGCGCAAAGACTCTGAGATTATCTTGGTATTTGAAATAAGAGGCATAAAATTGGTGTCCCCTTTCCAACGGGGAACCACGTGGAGATGTAAATGATCGACTATACCTGCCCCGGCTACACTTCCCAGATTCATCCCTACATTAAAACCCTCAGGGCGTAAAACCTTCTTAAGTAAAGTTATCATGCGAGAGAGAATCTCCATTATTTCCTTTGCCTCATCATTCTCTAAATCCTCAACTGAGTCAATGTGACGGTATGGAGCTATCATGAGGTGACCGTTATTGTAAGGATAGGCATTAAGCATCACCAGACACCTTTTCCCCCTGAAGAGAATGTAGTTGTCTTCATCCTTATCTTGCTTGGGTTTTTCGCAAAATATGCATTTACCCTCCTTTTCGCCCAGGATATACTCAATTCGCCAGGGAGCCCATAGTCTCTTCATGTGATGACCCACCAATTGCTTATTTTATGTCTAACCTAGCATAATTATTGAGTTTTGTCAACCTTGACATCTAAAATATCCCCTATAAAATAGAAAGTAAGATGACCATTTTTTGTGCATAACTCACAAGATGGGCCTGGAGTGAGGGTTTGGATGAAGAAGGGGAGTGCCTTGATAAAAATTTTTTCTTAATTTGCAAGGGTTTTTAGTTATCCACAGGTGTGGATAACTCTGTGATTAACTTCTGACGGTGAAAAGAGTTTTTTCGATGATCGATCGAGAGAAAAGCGTCTGGGAAAAGCTTCTATCCAAGCTAGAGAAAAAACTTAAGCCACAGAACTTTAAGACCTGGTTTAAACCCACCCAATTATATTCAGCTACCTCAGAAAAGCTGACCATTATGGTTCCCAATGATTTCTTTAAAAAATGGTTAGATAGACGCTATAGTGGGCTAATAAAAAGAGAGATTGCCAAGATTAGCGGGCATGAAATGGAGGTAGATTTTATTCTTCCTCCAAAGTACAGCAATATCAAAAAGAGAAAAAATATTAGCTTTAAGAAAAAACGTTCTGTTTCCCGGTTAAACCCTAGATTTCACTTCAATAGCTTCGTGGTAGGAAATAATAACCGATTAGCTCATGCGGCGGCTCTGGCAGTAGCTCAATCTCCTGCGCGTGCTTACAACCCTTTGTTTATCTATGGGAAGGTAGGGTTAGGAAAGACTCATCTCTTACAAGCTATCGGTCACTATATTACGAAAAATAGTGAGTTAACCTTTACCTATCTATCTTCTGAACAATTTACCAATGAGTTAATAAACGCCATTAGGGACGATAAAACAACTGCTTTTAGAAGAAAGTACAGAAATACCGATGTTCTAATGGTGGATGATATTCATTTTTTGGCCGGGAAAGAGAGAACTCAGGAGGAGTTTTTTCATACTTTTAATGCCTTACATGAAGCCCACAAACAGATAGTTCTTTCAAGTGATAGATCCCCTATAGAGATTCCTACCTTAGAGAAAAGGCTTCAATCACGTTTTGAATGGGGCCTTATTGCTGATATTCAGTCTCCAGACCTGGAAACGAGGATTGCTATTTTAAAAAAGAAAGCAGAAATCGAAAAGATGGAGCTTCCTGATGAAGTGGCTACCTTTATTGCTGAGAGAATAAAAACTAATATTCGTAAGTTAGAGGGCTGTCTGGTAAGAATAACTGCTCATTCCTCTCTATTTAAAGAAAAAATAGACATGAGTTCAGTTAAGGAAATCTTAAAAGGCATTCTTCCTGAAGAAAAACCGAGACCGATTACGGTAGAGTTGGTCCAAAAAACAGTTAGTAAATACTATAAGATTAAAGAATCAACAATTAAAGGGAAAAAAAGAACTAGATCTATTGTTTTTCCCAGACAAATAGCTATGTACCTGTGCCGGGAACTCACCGAGGATTCTTTTCCAGAAATTGGAGCAAAGTTTGGCGGCAAAGATCACACAACGGTCATGTATGCCTGGAGAAAGATAGTAGAACAAGCTAAGAAAGACGAGGTTTTAAGTAATGAACTAAAAGAATTAGAGAATATACTAAAAACCTCTTAATATCCTGGGTAATATTTGAGGATAAAAGTTAATAAGAACTTAAAAAGTTCCTTGATTGTGAATAAGATAGAAAAGTTTAGTTATTATCCTCATATTTATCTTTTTATCCTGAATAGGTGGAAGTATAGCTTTCGCATTTATCCCCATAACTCACAAGTACTATTACTACTATTACTATTTATTTATAAAATAATAAGAATAGCAAAAATAGGGACGTAAAAATAGGGATGTGATTATTTTTTCTTTTATCAGGGAATTGCTGGATAACTGAATGCTTACAGCTGTTTTTCGGTGGAGGAGGGAGTTTCTTTCTTCTGGGACTCTTCCTCAAGATTCTCCGGTTTTAGTTTACCCTCCGCAATCTCCTTTAAAACGAGGGTAGGCAGTTTCTCGTGAGTGTCCTCCAGGGCCATTTTATCCTTCTCTTTAACAAGTTGCCTGACTCTTCGAATGGCGAAACGGGTAAGTTCATATTTATCTTCTATCCCACTTTTACGTAATAAATCATCAGTAGAGAATTTAATCAGTTAAAACTCCTTTTAGTTTGATATTATTGGTCAAAATCTCTCAATTCTCGCACGGGTACTCTATTCATTCGACAGCGTTCCGCTCTGATTATGGCGGTCAAGTCATCCAAAGCTCTATTTATATCGTCGTTTATTATTAAATAATCATAATAAGGCGCATACTCAATCTCTTTTTTTGCCTGTATTATCCTTTCTTTAACCCTCTCGTAATCCTCAGTACGCCGGCTTTTTAATCGCTTTTCTAACTCCTGCCAAGAGGGGGGAAGAAGAAAAATTAGTACCGCCTGAGGATAGTTTTTCTTGATTTGGGTCCCGCCCTTAACATCAACCTCCAGCACCACATCCTTTTCCGCTTCTATGGCTTTATTTAAAAGATTAGCTGAGGTTCCGTAAAGTTGCTCGTGCACCTTTGCCCATTCCACGAATTTTCGGTCCTCTATCATTTTTTGGAATTCTGTGGGCGAGACAAAGCAATAATCTACCCCTTCTATCTCATTCTTACGAGGATGCCGAGTAGTGAAAGATACCGAACAAGTAAATGAGGGTGAGTTTTGGAGAAGTCTTTTGCAGAGGGTAGTTTTGCCCGCTCCTGAAGGAGCAGAAACAACCACAATTAAACTCTTCTTTTTAAACAAATTTCTCCTTTTATTCATAGAAAATGATTTTTGAGGATTTAGAGTTAAGCACCAGAAACCTAACTAGATTAGCTAAGTTCTAAATTCTTTCTTACTCATAAGTGGTTGGTTAGTCTATTCGATGTTCTGAACTTCCTCTCTGATTCTTTCTAGATCCTCTTTAATTTGGACAACAAGGCGAGAGATAATAAAAGAATTAGCTTTTGCTCCCATGGTGTTAATTTCTCTATGGAGTTCCTGTAGTATAAATCTTATTTTTTTCCCCACCGACTCTTTCTGCTGCAAAGTGGTTTGCAACTCGCTTAAATGAGATTGAAATCTCAGCTTTTCCTCGCTGATGTCACCGCGTGAGATAAGGAAGGATAGCTCACGGGCGACCTTTTCCCTATCTTCTCCTAATGCCAAAAGGTTCTTCAGGTTTTCCTTTATCTTCTTTTGATAGAGGTTTTGAGCCGTTGGGATCTCTTCTTCCAGGTCGGAAAGTCTTTTTCGGATTCTCTTCAGGTACCGAAGAATACTTTGAAGATGCTCTTTTCCCTCCTTTCCCCTCATCTTGAGAACGTTATTTAAGGCCTTGGTTAAGGCTTTCTCCAGCATGGTCTCTAAATTCTTCTTGATCTGTGGTTTTCTAGGGGGTGAGATTGCACCTGGAAGTGCTAAAAGATGAGAGAGAGTCACTCTGTCATTCAGCCCTAGGTTCTGGCAAAGCCCAGAAAGGGCATTTTTGTACGAGGTGACAAGCTCCCGATTTATCACTACTTCAGAGAGGAAAGGGGATTTCCATTTAGCCTCAACATTAAGATTTACTTTCCCCCGCTTAATTTTTCCTCTGACCAACTGCCTAATTTTTTTCTCCCAGGCAAAAGGAATCGGCTCAGAAGATTTAACTTCTATTTCTAGGAACCGGTGGTTAACTGTGCTTATCTCCACATGGAGATCTGCTTCCTTGCTGCTTTCTCTTCCTTCCCCATACCCGGTCATACTGTACAATTAAAACACTCCCGCCCGACTAATCATTATTATACCTTGTCCCTCTCCCCTGTCAAGAACTCCAACCAAAGGATTAATCCAGGCCTTTTTAATGACCTGCATACCCATTCTCCAGGATTTTGTCCACTTGGTATGAGTCCTTAAGCTCCTTTAGAATCTCCTTCAAGGATTTTCCCAGCACAGGATGAACAAGGT
>Ga0307429_1000311_pt1 | contig 32566 bp, 35 predicted proteins | sample SalMarWE160230MG_FD_202151 | JGI IMG/M metagenome (GOLD analysis project Ga0307429, IMG submission 202151) | Salt marsh sediment microbial communities from the Plum Island Ecosystem LTER, Massachusetts, United States - WE1603-230 | ecosystem: Environmental > Aquatic > Marine > Intertidal zone >... | reverse complement strand
GCATTCCTTTGCGCTATAATTCAATTGTTGAATTCGACAGGTGAATGGTAACTTGACATGGGACAAAAAGAAAATTCAGAGAGATTGCGAGAGCTCGAGGTCCTCGAGGCGCTGGTGGAGAACCCGGAAGCCCGCCAAGCCGATCTCGCCACGCGCCTCGGGGTGGCGGTAGGAACTGTCAACTGGTTGCTGAAACGCTTGGTGAGCAAAGGATACGTTAAGGTCAAACGGATCGGCCGCTGGCGTTGGCGTTATCTGCTTACTCCGCGGGGCTTCGCGGAGAAGGCCAGGCTTACCCAGCAGTATCTGCAATACTCGATGCGCCTTTATCGACGGACGCGAGAAGAGGCAACTCAGCTGTTGGGTACTTTACGAAAGGCCGGGTATGCCGAAGTGCGCCTTGAGGGTGATATTGATAGCGATTTGGCGGACATCTGTCGGCTGACGTGCCTAGAACAGAAGATAGCGGTTGTTAATCCAGGAAAGTCCGCGGAGGGGAACAAGGTACCGGCGTTGTTGGTGTTAGGCCAGGAGTTGTCCCTCAAGTGGTTCGAGGAAGGAGAGAATGGCTAGCCGAACTTGGATAACTTACCCGGATCAACTTATCTACCGGCGACCTTATGAGGACGCTTGGGGGATCCTGCACGACCCTACTACTGAATGGGACGAGCTTCTCAAGAATTACAAGCCGTGGGTGATGCTCTTGCAGGTGGGTGATGGCACCCGCCGAATGGCGAAGCCAGCCTCAATCGGCGCAGGCCGTATGATCCGCAGGGAGCAACAACGCCGCGCGGAGGCTACAGGCAGAATTAATGCGCTTGAAGCCAACGACTTGGACAAAATCAACCGCAGAAAGCACTGGAAGCGTAGGCAAAAGAAGAAGTTAAGAAGTAACGCGGCCACTCATGTGGTGGCTGCAAGCGGCGCGTAGGCGCTAGAGCAAAGCAGTAAGGCTTTGCTTCATAGGTGCAGAGGGAGCGGACAATGGGAAGAAGGGGGTTGTTTTTGTATCGTGAGCTATTAGTTTCTCATAAGACGTTTGGATTTATATGAACAATGGGAGATTGCCGGGGATCAGTCTGTGGGGACTACGAGAGGGAAAGAGAGTTAGGAGCAGTATGAGCAAGAATTTGCCTTCCCAGATAGCAGTAGTGGGTCTTGGCTATTTCTCCTCCGCTTTGCGAGTTTGAGATCTGGGGGGAATTCTGTTCTCCGGGGTAGGTGCTGATATTACAGGATAGAGACGGGAAAGCAGATGTTGACTCAAAAATCGGCTCCGCGCTGTTTCAAGTAGGTAACCCAAAGTTGGGCTTGCCTACAATTATGTTATAAGGAAACCAGGAATACGGGAGGAGAGACAAGGCCGCAGTTCTTGATGTAAGGAAGCAGAAAGTCAAATCTTTTCCTGCTTTCCTGGCTTCATAATAGGCAAAAGGTCCTGTAGTTTAAGTGGGTAAACCCCAACTCAAGCTTGCCTATACGGGAGCACCTTTTGACAGGTTATCCACACCAAATAGCGAAGAGCCCAAAAACCTTGTGTTGTGCGATTGACACCCCGAACTGGAAAGGAAACATGTTGAGAGACGTTAAAATACTGAGTCAATCCAATGCAGTTCCCACGACTATTATTCAGCCCTCTCGTGGGCTGCTCTCTCTAAAGCTAGGCGAGCTTTGGCAATATCGCGAGTTGCTCTATTTTCTCACCTGGCGCGATGTAAAGATACGTTACAAGCAGGCTGTGCTTGGATTCCTGTGGGCGTTCATCCAGCCGTTCCTGAAGATGGTGGTCTTCAGCGTAGTCTTTGGAGGGCTGGCGAAGATGGACTCAGAGGGTTTCCCCTATCCGATCTTTCTCTACGCCGGCCTCCTCCCTTGGCAGTTCTTTGCCGATGCCGTCAACCGGAGCGGACAGAGCATCGTCTCGGGAGCCAACCTGATCACCAAGGTCTATTTCCCCAGGATTATCATGCCGGTAGCCTCGGTGGGGGCAGCCCTTGTCGACTTTGCGATCTCGTTTGGCATATTGATCGCCATGATGTTCTACTACCGCGTGTCTCCAAGCGGCTCCATCCTCATGGTATTGCCGCTCGTCTTGGTGACGATACTCTGCGCCCTGGGAATAGGAATATTCGTCAGCGCCCTCAATACTGCTTATCGTGATTTTAGATATGCGCTTCCATTTCTTGTCCAGATCTGGATGTTCCTGACGCCGGTGATCTACCCGGTTACGATCATTCCGGAGCGCTGGCGTTGGCTGATTGCCCTGAATCCCATGGCCGGCATCGTCGATGCCTATCGTTCGGCAATCTTGGGAAAACCGTTTGCATGGGAAAATCTCGGGATCTCATTGGGGATAGCCACGGTCATGTTCCTGATCGGGCTGGCATACTTCCGCAAGACAGAGAGGTATTTTGCGGATATTGTGTAGTGAGAAGGTAGACGGAAGACCGGAGACGGGCGACGGGTGAAACCAACCGCGAATGGCGAAATTCGAATTGTGGATTTGCACATGGATAAGACCGAGGTAGAGCAGCAAGGGAAATATCGATAATACAGTATATGAGAGGCCCTTGACTTTGAGGATTTATCTGGATACAAGTGTGTATAACAGGCCGTTCGATGACCAGACACAACCGAGGATCTGGTTAGAGACACTAGCTTTCGTGGTGATTTTGCAAGTGGTCAGCGCGGGAGAAGCGGAATTGGTAAGCTCTTCGGTATTGGAATACGAGAACAGCCGGAATCCGTATCCTTTGCGCAAGCGTTGGGTAACTCGATGTCTGGAACTCGCTAGTCATCGTCAGAAGGTGGATAAGGGTACCCGAAAGCGGGCTCAGGAGCTGGAGAAGGAGGGTTTGAAAGCAATAGATGCGCTGCACATAGCTTGCGCTGAGGCGGCCGGAAGTGATTATTTCCTGACCTGCGATGATCGGGTTATACGCCGATATCCAGGTGAGATCAAAGTGCTCAACCCAGTGGATTTTGTGTTGGCTGTAATAGGAGGCGATCATGACGGTAAGAGTGATGAGTGAAGAAGAGGTCAAACACGAAGCGGTAGAGATCTTACTGGAACACCTAACTCCGGCGAAGTTTGTTCGTTTGTTGGCTACCTGGCAGGTAGGCAAAGGTGACTATCTAAAGATCCGGGAGCAGTTGTTCGCCGAGGAAACGGTGGAAACCCTATCCGAAAAAGTTGAGGCGTATCAAAGAAACAAAGAGGATAAATGACAAAAGACGGAGGAACTAAGACCGGAGACGGAAGCCCCGGTCCCCCGTCCTCGGTCTCCGGTCCCCGGTCTCCCGGCTGTGTGATTCTGTCTTCCGTTTTCCGTCTCTTGTTCCGTGTTTCTGACTGCCGGTTGTCAAGCTTCGGTCCCCGGTCTTCTGTCGCCTGTCATCGACCATGACCACCACCTACAAGTTCCAGGAGCTGAAGGTGTACAAGTTGGCATTAGAATATGTGGATGCTGTGTACGAGTTGAGCGGAAGACTGCCAGAGTCGGAGCGCTTTAATCTGCGATCGCAACTGGAACGAGCAGCAACTTCTATTGTGCTGAACATTGCAGAAGGGTCAACGGGACAAAGCGATGCAGAACAGAACCGCTTTCTTGGCATGGCGTTGAGATCTTACCTGGAGACGATAGCGTGTTTAGATATTGTGGAGCGACGAGGCTATTTATCCAGCGATGTGCTTGTGGAAGTGAGGGAGTTGGGACACCGGTTGTTCGTAAAGTTGCAGGCGTTGCGCTGTTCGCTGGGTGGAGGACAGAAGACAGGAGACAGGGGACAGAACTCCCGGTCTTCGGTCTCCGGTCCCTCGACCCCGGTCTCCCGTCCTCGGTCTCTCAACCCCGGTCTCCGGTCTCCGGTCTCTCGACCCCGGTCTCCCGTCCTCAGTCTCTCAACCCCGGTCCTCGGTCTTCAGTCTCCCATCAGGAGGTCGAATCATGACCGACACAGCTATAAAAGTCGAAAATCTCTCCAAACGCTACCGCATCGGCCAATACGTTGGCAGCGGTGCTTCCAATTGTCTCAGGCCTTGGGGGTTGTCGAGCGAGGAGCACAAGGTGATTGGTGATATGGTTGGGGAGGAAGAATAGGAATGGTTACCCGGATCAAGAAAGTCGATCGCTTAGTGATCCAAGAAATTGTGGATCGCATAGTTGCTTCTGTTCACCCGGAGAAGATCATCCTTTTCGGCTCCTACGCCTATGGCCAGCCCCACAATGATAGCGACCTCGACATTCTTGTTATCGTGGAGTCATGTCTTCCCCGATACAAGCGAGCCGTGCCCATCTACAACTCCTTGGCTGGGTTGCTCATACCCAAGGACGTGGTTGTGTATACGCCGGAGGAGGTCGAGGCCTGGAGCAATGTCCCGCAAGCGTTCATTACAACCGTGATGAATAAAGGAAGGATTCTTTATGAAAAACAGCAAAGCCGACCTGGTTCGCGGATGGCTTGAGAAAGCAAGAAGAGATCTTCTTACAGCGGAGAGAGGGCTAAACTCTGCGGAGCCGTTTACGGATATAGTATGCTTCCACGCCCAGCAAGCGACAGAGAAACACTTAAAGGCCTACTTGCTTTGGCATGGAATCGAATTCCCCAGGACACACGCCCTTGAAGACCTCGTGCTTCTTGCGGCTGAGAAGGATGCTGACTTCGCACTGCATAAAGACGAGGTGACAATGCTTACCCCTTACGCGGTGGAGACTCGTTAGCCTTAAGTTCGAAGAGCCTTTGCTGGAGGATGCAAGAGAGATGGTTCGTATTGCAAGAGGAATCCGAGACTTTGTGTTGGTGAAGCTGCCCGAAACGCTTACAGGCACGGAATAATGACGTATGAGGTAGTATCATGCCACCGCTTGTTGCAGCTAGAATTTTGTGGGAGATGGAAGGTGAATTCTGATCCGCAATTCGCATTTCGAAACTGCCGTTTTCCTCTTGCGATTCGAAATTCGCTTTTCGCAATTCGAAATTGGAGCTTTTCAATCCTCAATGCCTATCTCAACCAATATAACAAATGGAACGAATCAAACTAGTGAAACCAATGACTAACAACGTTGCCATAAAAGTCGAGCACCTCTCCAAGCGCTACCGCATCGGCCAGTACGTCGGTAGTGGTGCCCAATACAAGACCCTGCGTGAGAGCCTGACCAATGCTGTAACCGCGCCCCTCCGCCGGCTTCGCCAGACAGGAGACGGAAGATCGAAGACCGGTCCCCCGTCTTCTGTCCCCGGTCTCCCGTCCCCCAGCTCCGGTCAGCCGTCTACCGACGGCTTCCTCTGGGCTCTCAAAGACGTCTCCTTCGAAGTGAAACAAGGTGAGGTCCTTGGCATCATCGGCAGAAACGGTGCCGGCAAAAGTACCCTACTAAAGGTGCTTACTCGAATAACAGAGCCTACTGAAGGGCGAGCCGAGCTAAACGGGCGTGTCGGGAGCCTCCTCGAAGTGGGAACAGGCTTTCATCCTGAGCTAACCGGTCGGGAGAACGTATACTTAAGCGGCGCCATCCTGGGAATGACGCGCAAGGAGATCGACCGAAAATTTGACGAGATAGTCGATTTCTCCGGGGTAGAGACATATATTGATACACCCGTCAAACGCTATTCCAGTGGTATGCGCGTCAGACTGGGTTTCGCTGTAGCCGCGCACCTGGAGCCGGAGATTCTTTTGATAGATGAAGTGCTGGCGGTGGGGGATGTCGGCTTCCAAAAGAAATGTCTGGGCAAGATGGGGGATGTGGCTAGAGGAGGGCGGACGGTTTTGTTTGTAAGTCACAACATGCAGGCCATACGTGCGTTATGCCCACGAAGTCTTTTGCTTAAGGAGGGGCGTATTATCGCCGATGGACCTACTGCTGATACCGTCCAAATATATCACGACCATCTGCGACAGATCGAAGTAAATGCGGATACAGATGTCATGAATCCTAAGAATCGTCGAGGATCGGGGGCAGTGCGGTTCACGGGGATTCGCACTGAGGATGAGTCAGGAAGAGAATGTTCTGAATTCATGATGGGCAGTACCATTCGATTTGTTTTATCCTATCAAACTTTTGCCCCGGTGGATGAACTTTATACTAGCATTTTGTTACGCTCAGGAATATCTCGTGAGGTTGTGACATCGGCAAGACACCTGGTTTCTGGGGAAAGGTTATCCCCCGGATGCACCGGCTCGGTGGTCATTGAATTTCCCAATGTCAACCTTCGGCCAGGTGAATATCCGCTTTACTTCTGGTTGGGAAAACGAGGGCGACCATTTGATGTGGTTGATGATTTGACTATTCCGTTGATAATCTATACCGACAAGGATTCTGAGGATTTGGATTTTGACCCAGCACGACGACCTGTTGGCTTCTTCAATATCCGGTCCAGGATGGTCTAGTTGTTGGAGTAAGTGTGCCATGAATAACCAGATTGATTGGGAAAGTCAAACAGTTCTAATTACTGGCGGCACCGGTTCTTTCGGCAAAAAGTTCACCGAAATCGTGCTGCGGGACTACCACCCCAACAAACTGATCATCTTCAGCCGGGATGAGCTTAAGCAACACGAGATGCGCATGTCTAGCCTTGATCATCCCAGCCTGCGCTACTTCATCGGCGACGTGCGTGATCGGGAGCGTCTGTATCGGGCAATGAACGGAGTGGACATCGTAGTCCACGCTGCAGCGCTGAAGCAGATACCTTCCTGCGAATATAATCCCTTTGAGGCCATCAAGACCAACATCTGGGGGGCCAAGAATGTCATTGATGCCGCCATTGATCAAGGAGTGAAGAAGGTAATGGCCGTTAGCACCGACAAGGCGGTCAATCCCATCAACCTCTACGGAGCGACCAAGCTCTGCGCTGAGAAGCTGCTTGTACAGGGGAATTCCTACTCGGGAGAGGGAGGACCCTGGTTCAGTTGTGTCCGCTACGGCAATGTGGTGGGTAGCCGTGGCAGTGTGATCCCGGTGTTCAAGAAGCAGGGGGAGACGGGCAAGATCACGGTGACCGATGAGCGAATGACCCGCTTCTGGTTAACGCTCGAGCAAGGAGTGCGTTTTGTGATTCGCTGCATCGAGCAGATGCAGGGGGGCGAGGTGTTCGTGCCTAAGATTCCCAGCATGCGGATCATGGACTTGGCCGAAGCGGTGGCGCCGGGATGTGAGATTGAGTTCATCGGCATCCGACCAGGAGAAAAGTTGCACGAGGTTCTCATCTCGTGCGATGAATCGCGTTACACATTGGAACTGGAAGACATGTTCGTCATCCAACCTGTGCATTCCTGGCGGAAGCCGGCTAACTGGAGCCAGGGGAAACCGCTGCCCGATGGCTTCAAGTATGCAAGCGACAAGAACGCTTGGTGGTTGACGATCGAGGAGCTACGGCAGATGGTCGGAGAGGGGTGACATGGGTGCCAGGTTAGCCATTGATGGGGGAACGCCGGTGCGGGAGACGATGCTGCCCTATGGCCACCAATGGGTGAATGGTGACGACATTGCCGCCGTGGTCGGGGTGTTGCGCTCCGACTGGCTGACCACGGGGCCGAAGGTGGCTGAGTTCGAGCAGGTATTTGCCGCTTTCGTGGGCGCGCGCGAGGCCGCGGCGGTGAGCAGCGGCACGGCAGCGCTGCACGCGGCGATGTATGCTGTTGGTATTAGACCAGGTGACTCGGCCCATGGAATAACAAAAAATGAGAATATTCCACGGGCTGAAGTGATCGTCCCACCGATGACCTTCGCCTCCACCGCTAATTGTGTAGTCTTCCAGGGAGGGACGCCGGTCTTTGCCGACGTGGATCCGGGGACACTACTCATTGACCCTGCTCAGGTTGAAGCCAAGATCACTCCGCGCACCAAGGCCATCATTGCCGTAGACTATACCGGCCAGCCATGCGATTACGATGCGCTGCGGGCCATTGCCGACCGACACAGCCTGATCTTAGTAGCTGATGCCTGCCACGCGCTTGGTGGCAGTTACAAGGGACGACCAGTTGGAACTTTAGCTGATTTAAATGCTTTCAGTTTTCACCCGGTGAAGCCTATCACTACCGGTGAGGGTGGTATGGTCACCACCGATGACCCAGAATTGGCACGGCGCATGCGGGTCTTCCGCAACCATGGTATCACCAGCGACCATCGCCAGCGCGAACAATTGGGCTCCTGGTTTTACGAAATGGTGGATCTGGGTTATAATTGTCGCCTGACCGACTTTCAATGTGCCCTAGGCATGAGCCAGTTGCGCAAGTTGCCGGAGTTTGTTCGGCGGCGACAGGCGATTGCGCAATGCTACGATGACGCTTTTGCCAACATACCGGAGGTTTCTCCTCTCGTAGTGTGCCAGGGTGTATCACATGCCTATCACCTTTACGTCATTCAGCTTGAGTTGGAGCACTTACAGGCCGACCGAGCCCAAGTTTTCGCAGCTTTGCGGGCTGAAGGAATCGGCGTCAACGTTCACTACATCCCGGTGCATCTGCATGCCTTCTACCAACAGCATTTCGATACTGGACCAGGTGATTGTCCGGTTGCAGAAGCAGCTTACGAACGTGTCTTGAGTTTGCCCATCTTTCCCGCAATGTCCGCAAGCGAGATTGACACAGTGATCACAGCGGTTGGCAAGGTAGTCCATCACTTTCGCAGGGATTCCAATTGACTCAACAGAACTGTGTGAACGAAGACCGATGTGCGAGACTAGAGGGCTGCAACGAAGGATTGTGTTGATGGATATCGCTCTTCTAAACGAACGCCTCAAGAGTCTAGAGGCAGAAGACATCTTGGAATGGGCTTGGGAAACGTTCCGACCGAATGTGGCAGCTAGCTCGTCATTCCAAACACAAAGTGTCCCCTTATTGCATTTGGTATCGCGAATTTGTCCGGAAATGCCAATCATCTTCATCGATACGGGATTCCATTTCCCCGAGACACTTGAATATCGCGATGAACTCCGGAGACGTTTTGGGTTGAATGTTCTCGTATTTCGTTCCGTGAGTGAGAGGAGCAGTCTTCTAGAGAAACATGAAGAGCCCCTTTACCGCCGCGATCCCGATCTCTGTTGCTACATCAATAAAGTCAAACCGATGGAGGCCGCTATCTCGAGGTTGAGCTTGAAGGCCCTGATAAGTGGCATCCGAATGGAACAGACTCCTCATCGACAAACCCTCCGCATAATCGAATCACAATCCGGTAATGTGCTGAGGATTCACCCTCTGCTCAAGTGGACAAGAGAGGATCTGTGGGAGTATATCGACGAGCATCGGTTGCCTTTGCATCCTCTATTTTCGAAGGGCTATCCGAGCATCGGTTGTGCACCCTGCACACGCCCCGTGCAACAAGGCGAGGATGAACGTGCCGGACGCTGGGCGGGCACGGAAAAGAAAGAGTGCGGTTTGCATCTGAATTTGGCAGAGATGAGAAACCCAGGAGAGAAACATGGAAAACAGTAAGAAGGTTATTCTGATAACGGGGGGAGTGGGTTACATTGGTTCACGACTAATTCGCGATATGGTAATGGACGATCGTTTTGCCCATCCTGTGATTCGAATCTATGATAATTTACAGCGCCAACATTTCTGTGGTCTGATGGACTTGCCCAGCGCTGGAAGCTACGAGTTTGTCGAGGGTGATGTCCTGGACCGCGCTAACTTGGAGAGAGCGATGCAAGGCGTAAGTTCTGTCGTTCATCTTGCGGCAATTGTCAAGACACCTCTAAGCTTTGATCATCCTGAGTGGACGGAACAAGTAAACCATTGGGGCACTGCAACAGCAGTGGAGTGTGCTTTGAATGCTGGAGTCTCGCAGTTTCTGTACGTGAGTTCGGCCAGCGTCTATGGGCCAGGAGGACCGTTTCAGGAGTCTGCCGACTGCAAACCTATTGGCCCGTACGCCTCTTCGAAGCTCGAAGGCGAGCGGGAGGTTATGCGGGGTGGGCAACACGGTTTGCGAACCACCATTGTTCGGCTGGGAACGGTCTTTGGTTGCGCTCCGACAATGCGGTTCGACGCCGTGGTCAATCGTTTTGCCTATTTAGCTGGCATTGAACGTCCGATCACTGTCCATGGCACCGGCGAGCAGGTCCGCCCCTTCATCCATGTATGTGACGCCGTTAAAGCCCTCTTCTTATGTTTGGCTGATCCAAGAGCAGAGGGGAAGGTCGTTAACGCAGTGACAATGAACCTCTCAGTCAATGAGATCGCACACACGGTGCAGGCCATCGTACCCTCAGCTTCCATTCGATACACGGATCAGCACATCCTTACAGAGATCAGCTTTGAGGTGGACTCAAGAAAATTGATGGATATGGGCTTTCAGCCGCAGTTTGATCTGCGAAAGGGGTTGCAAGAGATGTTGTCCCGCTGGCAAGGGTTTCAATCTCCCCTCGGCGAAGCCGGGAGCTCTGGGAGCTAACAGGAGAGAATCCCGTAGGCGAGGTCTTCAGTCGTTACAACCACTTAGGGTGAATTACGCACAAGCTCACGACCCATCGATGTATCCACAAAAAGGAGAGAGAGTATGAGAGATCGGATCAAGATACGCAATCGAGTTATCGGCAACGGTCAGCCGCTTTTCGTTGTCGCGGAAGTTGGCGTCACATGCAATTATGACATGCAAATCTCAAAAGCACTGATCGACGTCGTTCACGAAACCGGCACTGACGCAATCAAGTTCATTTTCTGGTTTCCCGAAGAGATTATGAGTGACAAGACCATCTCGTACACCTACGAGACGGTCTCTGGCACAAAGTCTGAGAATATGTACGAGATGCTTAATGAGCTACGCTTCACGCTTGAAGAGTGGCGAGAAGTCAAAGCATACGCCGACGAGAAAGATGTCATCGTTTTCTCGACGGTAAACTCACCGGGCGGTATTGAGTACGCAGAGGCCCTTGAACTTGAGGCCTATAAGCTGAGTTCATGGGACTACAACTACTTTTCTCTATGGAGGAGGATCGCCGCTCTTGGCAAGCCAATGCTGATCGACACAGGGCCGGTCAACACCCTTGAGGTGGCCAAAGTCATGCAACTGATGAAAGAGGCCGGGAACGACCAAAGTGTTCTTGTTCACTGTTTGCATACGAGCGATCATGCAGAGATGAACATGCGAGCCATACCATATATGAAGAGCGCCTTCAATACTCTAGTAGGCTACTCTTCCAAGGATCGCAACGATGAGACAGATATTATGGCCATAGTGCTGGGAGCTGTGGTCCTGGAAAAGAGATTGACCATGAGCCGCGATCTGCCTGGTCATCATCACATCCTGTGCAAAGAACCGAAAGAGTTTGAAGCCTATGTCAAGTTGATGAGAAATGTTCAAGCTGCACTGGGGGTGTATGACTTGAGGCCCAGCCAGGCTGACCTTGAGGAGCGGAAGAAGTGGTTTCGTCACATTGTCGCCAATCGAGATATCCCTAAAGGGACAACGCTGACAGCTGATATCCTTGAGGGCAAACGTCCAGAAAGTGGCATTTCTCCCCAGTACATGGATCTCTTCATCGGAAGGAAGGCGAAACGTAATCTTGAAAACAACGAAGCTCTCTCTTGGGACGATGTATAGAGGTTAGGAATCCCTATGATTGATAAACCTCTCTGTATCATTCCTGCCCGTGGTGGTTCCAAGCGCCTACCTCGCAAGAACATCACACTGCTGGCCGGCAAGCCACTTCTGGCCTACGCCATCGAGGCAGCACTTGAGAGTGACGTATTTGGCTTGGTCTGTGTATCCTCAGAGGACGATGAGATTCTTGAGGTTGCGCGGGAACATGGTACCCACCTGGCGCTGAAACGCCCACCGAACCTAGCTGCTGACACGGCACAGGTTAAGCACGTCTGCCTGCACTTGTTAGAGGAGTTCAAGGCCGAAGGTCAATATTATGGGGAGTTTGCCGTGCTCTTGACAACCAATCCTTTCCGCACGGTCCAAGACATCAAAACCGCCTATGAGATTTTCAAGCGCGAAGACGCGAACTATGTCATGAGCCTTGTGTCCTACTCGCATCCCCCTCAGCGGGCAGTTTGGGTTCCTCATGGATACGTGGAACCGTACTTCGGGCTTCAATATATGAAACAGGCTCAGTTGCTTGACACACTCTATCGGCACGATGGCTCGATCATCCTTGCCAAGAGTGAAGCATTCCTGAGAGAGGGGGAATTCTACGGTACGAAGGTCGTTCCGTATTTCATTCCCGTGGAGAGGTCAGTGGATATAGATAGTCCGCTGGATTTAGCTTGGGCGGAGTTTCTACTTTCCCGCTCCGACCTAAAGGGTGAACAAAAGGTATAGATGCAATGAATCTCATCATCCGTGCTGACGCCAACGCTCAGATGGGAACGGGACACCTAATGCGCTGTTTGGCCCTGGCACAGGGATGGAAATCCCAAAGGGGGCAGGCTATCTTCATCACGACTTGTGAGAGCGATGGACTACTGCAGCGTCTTTCAAGCGAAGGGTTTCAAATCGTTACTTTGGAGCGACCTTATCCCGATCCTGCTGATTGGGAAGCTACCTCTCAGGTGCTAACGGCACATCCAAACGCATGGGTGGTGCTGGATGGGTATCACTTTGATTCCGCCTACCAGCGTCGGATTAAGGAAACCGGGCATCCGCTGCTCGTGATCGACGATATGGCGCACTTAGAGCATTACTACGCTAACATTGTGTTGAACCAGAATTTGCATGCAGAGCAGTTGAATTATTCCTGCGAACCCTACACCCAGCTTCTCCTTGGCACCCGATACGTGCTTCTCCGGCGTGAGTTCTTAAAGTGGCAGGGCTGGAGGCGAGAGATAGCAGAGAGGGCCCGGAAAGTGCTCGTTACACTGGGCGGTGCCGACCCTGATAACGTAACTCTGAAGATAATCATGGCCATGAACAAGCTAACGTTAAAAGACCTTGAAGTAAAAGTTGTTATTGGACCAACTAACGCACACATGGCCTCGTTGAAGGAAGCCGTTCACCACTCACCATTCACTATTCACCTCTTACCGTCTGTAGAGAACATGCCAGACCTGATGGCCTGGGCCGATGTGGCTGTCTCAGCCGGAGGCAGTACCTGTTGGGAGATGGGGTTTATGGGTTTGCCAAATGTAGTGTTGGTGCTTGCTGAGAACCAGCAGGACATTGCCGCCGGACTGGGCACGGCTGGTGTCGCATTCAACTTGGGTTGGTACACGGAGGCTTCAATCGCACAGGTAGCTAATACACTGGTGGACTTGCTCAGAGACGGTGGTTCGCGTCGGCAGATGAGCCAGCGGGGCAGGGAACTAGTGGATGGATTGGGTGTCGAGAGAGTGGCTGAGTCTCTGCGAACGCAATCGTATACTGATCTGGCGGGTAGTTGACCATGCGTATTCTCTTCTTAGGCAACAACTGGGTCGGTTGGCAAGTTGTACAGTGGCTCCGGGAGCAAAATGAGCAAATTGTGGGGCTGGTCACTCACCCGCCACACAAACGCAAATACGGCGATGAGATTATTCGTAGTGCTCAGGTGAGTCCGCCGTACATCTTCGACGGGTCACAGCTTCGTCAGCTCGAGATATTGCAGGTAATCAAAGCATTGAGCCCTGATATCGGATTATCGGTCCTGTTTGGCTACATCCTGCGACCTGACTTTCCCGATCTGTTCCCTGCTGGAGTTGTCAATCTGCACCCAGCGTACCTGCCTTACAATCGCGGGCAATATCCCAACGTCTGGAGTATCGTCGAAAGAACACCAGCGGGAGTAACTTTGCACCACATTGATGCTGGTGTGGATACGGGGGACATCATAGCCCAGCGGCAGGTGCCAATCGAGCCTGTTGACACTGGGGAGACGCTGTATCGCAAGTTGGAGCAGGCGTGTGTGGCACTCTTCAAAGAGACATGGCCTCTAATCCGTTCTGGGCAGGCTCCCCGCCGGATCTTGCAGCGTAAGGAGGAAGGTACCTATCATCGTACCCGGGACGTGGAACAGATTGATTGCATTGACCTAGAGCGTGAATACAGAGCGGGAGAATTGATTGATGTCATTAGAGCACGTACCTTTCCCCCTTATCCTAGCGCCTACTTCATGCATGCAGGGCGAAAGGTCTATTTACGCTTGCAGCTCTTGTATGGGGAAGAATTAGAAGGAGGTGAACGACAATGAATCCGTTCATTGAGATCAACGGCCGGCGTATCGGGGTTGGCCATCCGACATACATAATTGCTGAGATGTCAGCCAACCACAACCAGGACTTCGACCAGGCTGTCAAAATCATCGAAGCCGCCAAAGAGGCTGGTGCCGATGCTATCAAGCTCCAAACGTACACGCCAGACACGATGACCGTTGACTGCGACAACGAGTATTTCCAGATCAAGGGCACGCTGTGGGATGGCCGCAAGCTCTACGAACTGTACAGTGAAGCCTACACTCCCTGGGACTGGCAGCCAAGACTGAAGCAATTGGCGAACGAATTGGGATTAGATCTCTTCTCAACAGCTTACGATGAAACGGCGGTTGACTTCCTGGAAGCCATGAACGTGCCGGCGTACAAGATTGCCTCGTTCGAGAACGTGGACTTGCCGTTGCTGCGCAGGATTGCCCTAACCGACAGGCCGATTATCATGTCCACTGGTATGGCGACACTGGCCGAGATTGATGAGGCGGTGCGCACGATTCGAGAAGCGAGTGGCAACCAACTGGCCCTACTGAAGTGCACCAGTGCCTATCCTGCTTTGCCCGAAGAGATGAACCTGCGCACCATCCCTTACCTGACAGAAGCTTTCAGCGTGCCTGTCGGCTTGTCGGACCACACACTGGATATCGCCGTACCGGTGGCAGCGGTGGCTCTGGAAGCTTGCATCATTGAGAAGCACTTTACCCTCTCTCGTGCTACGCCTGGCCCCGATAGCGCCTTTTCGCTGGAACCACAGGAATTCAAGGCAATGGTGAAGGCCGTGCGCACAGCAGAGAAAGCACTCGGGAGGGTACACTATAGGGTGAGCGAGCGCGAGGCAAAGAGCAGAGTATTCCGGCGGTCGCTGTTTGTCGTGAAGGATATCAAAGCGGGGGAGGTGTTTACGGAGGAGAACGTGCGCTCTATTAGGCCAGGACATGGATTGCCACCGAAGTATCTGAAAGATGTGCTGGGACGCTGGGCAATGCGGGATATTGCACGAGGAACGCCCGTTGACTGGAACCTTTTGCAGGGAGGATAGATATGATTGCGATCATTGGCTATGAGGCGGGAAACTAGCGTTCGATATCAAGGCCTTCGAGGTGATCGGCCACAAGCGGCACTTCACCAACAACGCTGCACGGAGGAGGAGAGCTTATGAGAAGTACAGAATACTACTCCGAGATTGCCAATAAATACATAACACCAGAAGATCCGTTTTGGTATCGGTATCACCAGAACAGGTTCAACACCTTCAATTCGCTTGTGCCTGGGGGGAAGCGCATCCTTGACTTTGGTTGTGGCACAGGCGAGAACATAGTCAACCTAACACTTGCAGGACATCAAGTGCTTGGGATTGACCCGGTGCCCGAGATGGTCGAATTGGCCCAAGCTAGGATGAGGGAACATGGGCTTGACTCTCGCCTCGTCAGTGTTGGCGATCTCGCAAGTTTGACTACCTACGCAGATGGCGAATTCGATATCGTTTCTGCTCTCAACGTTTTGCCTTTTCTCAGCGAAGAGGAAGAAGACGAGTTATACACCCAAGCGAAGCGACTCACGCCAGACGATGGTTGGATCATCGTTTCGCACACCAACGAACTCGTAGACCTCGTGACTTTCAATCGTTACACAGTGGAGTTCTGGCGTGATAGGATCATCCCGTATCTCACGAGTGATGGTGAAGATCGTCGGGAGCTTCTTGACATATGTAGATCTCATCTTTCGTATCCTGATGTCCCATCATGCGATGCTACGGTAAAAAGTGAGAGAGATACGCTAAAGAAACGGCGTGTTAATCCAATAGAGTATCCTAGGGTACTGTTAAAGAAACACGACTTGGTCGTTGATGAAATTGCGTTCACACACTTCTACCCGATGCCACCGCAGTTTATGGAGGACAGCGAAAAGTACCGTGACTTGATATTCGTATTCGAGGATAGGATGAAAACCGATCCTCTCCGGTATGTGTTTGCGTCGATTTTTGTCATGCGGCTCAAAAAGGTGACCGCATAGTCGAGTCCACAATGCATGGCTGCAGGAGGTATGAAATAATGAAGTACTGCAAGAAATGTGTACAGCCCGACACTAGACCAGGAATTGTGTTTGATGAGGAAGGTGTATGTTCGGCATGCCGCGCTTACGAGGACCGCTTGAGGGTTAACTGGACGGAAAGAGAAGCGGAACTGCGGGAGATCGTCGAATGGGCAAAGGCAAATTCCAGGAGGGGCTTTGACTGTGCTGTCGGTGTAAGCGGTGGCAAAGATAGTCACTTTCAGGCGCTATATGTCAAGGAACAACTTGGCCTAGAAACGTTGCTCGTTAACTGCGCTCCTGACAATATTTCAGAAGTAGGGCGCCATAACTTGGAGAACTTGGTTCAGCACGGGTTTGACATGATTTCTCTCAGACCTAACCCCAAGATAGAGCGAGCACTTAGTAAACACGCCTTTTGCGAATACGGGAATTTCGTTAAACCTCTCGAGTATCCATTGTACGCTAGTACGTTCCAAGTCGCCTTGAAGTTCGGAATTCCGTTGATTGTCCAAGGCGAAAACCCTGCAGAAACTCTTGGGATCATCGGTTTCCTTGACCCTGGCGGCGATGCAATGAATTGGAAGAACACTCCCACTGTGGCCGGGGGAAGCGCCGCTGACTGGATTCAAGAAGGGATTGAATTAAGAGACTTGCAGTTTTACCAGTTCCCTGACGTGGATGAATTGAGAGAAAAAAACATCAGAGCCATCTATTTAGGCCACTACGCAAAGGAATGGTCCAACACGGGAAACACCCAATTCGCCATAGCACGTGGCCTCAAGGGGCGGCCAGGGCACGATCCAGGCTTGACAGGAAGGATAAATCCGTACTTCTCTATAGACGTCGACTTGAAAATCGTCAACCAAATGCTGAAATATTACAAATTTGGATTTGGTGCCACCACAGACGAAGCATGCTACGATATTCGTGAAGGGCAAATGTCGCGCGAAGAAGGGATCAGATTAATAGAACTGTACGACGGCAAAGTCGGAGATCGCTATATTCAAGAGTGGTGCGATTACGTTGGAATAAGTATAGCGGAGTTCTGGAAAGTCACTGACCGTTGGGTGAACAAGAAACTTTTTGAAAGGGACACCTCAACTGGAAGATGGAAACCCAAGTTCAAGGTAGGCGAGGATTTTGACGAAGGATAGATGCCTTGCTTGCCATCAGAACAACAAAGGATAGGTTGTATGCCTCAAGAACGTGCAGCAAAAAGTAATTATGAAGCTCTGCCTCCTCAGTTAGAGGCATGGACGGGCCAGTTTGGTGATGAGTATATGGACCGTAATGAGTATGCCGACTGGAAGATGGTGCCAGGCGTGGAGGCATTTCGGCGGATCCTTGGCGGGCTTGAGATCGAGTCCGTTCTCGAGGTGGGTAGCAACATTGGGCTCAACCTGCTCTTCATCAATGAGCTGTTCAAGGGTAGTGCAAAGCTCTATGCTGTAGAGCCGAATCGGAAGGCCTTTGACACGCTAGTATCACAAACGCGCATGAAGTTGGAAAAAGCATGGAACTGTGATGCGTTTCAACTACCCTTGGCCGACTCGTCAATAGACCTGGTCTTTACAGCGGGCGTGCTGATTCACATCGGGCCAGACGATCTCGGTCGCGCCACGGACGAAATCGTTCGGGTTGCCCGAAAGTACGTGCTCTGCATCGAGTACTTCTCTCGCACACCTGTGGAGGTGCCCTACCATGGTCAAATGGGCTTGCTCTTCAAGCGAGACTTTGGCGCATTTTACCTGGATCGGTTCCTCAACCTGAAGTGTGTTGGTTATGGATTCCTTTGGCAACGGGAGTTTCGCATCTTTGATGACTTGAACTGGTGGCTGTTTGAGAAGTGAGCGCCTTTGATCTACGTCGTCAAGATAACGACAATGGAGTTGTCCGAGCGAGGTGCGGTAGTTGGCGTATCCCGCTTGCCCGAGGCGCTACGGGCCCTTGCGCAGCGGTGGGGAAGTGCGGTGAGAGTGGAGGCGGCAGAGACGTTTGAGTTGATACGCGAGATACGATAAGGCTGGTGAAAACGTAAGAGCATGAAAATGGGGGGAAATTAAGTTATGGTTGACAAAGCCCATATAAAAAAGGCTATTAAGGATACAATGCCTTTTACTGTAAGCTTTTACCATAGAGCTTCAAATGTTTTACGACGGCTTTCTCTTCTTTTGCCATTGAAAACCCGTTCGCAAATGGGCAAGAGGCTCACCCTGAAGGATAAGAAAGAAATTATGCAGAAAATCTATCTGCAAAGGAAAGAAATGCCGCTGTTTTCTGGTAAGCGAGTATTATGTTGGGAACCTGCTCCCTGGCCGGTACACGTTGCACTTACTTCTTCTATTGGGGCCGCTCTTTCTTTGAGAGGTTGCTACGTTGAGCAGGTTATTTGTGATGGTACCCCGGTTGCCTGTATAGGCAGAGAAATCGTGAACGAGGAATCCTTCTCGGTTTGGAAGCAGAGATGTCCAGCTTGTCACAGGGCGTGTAGAAATGAAGCAGAATCATTTGGAATACGAGCTGTTGACATCGGGGAGTTGATTGATGCGAAGACACTGTCAGAGCTAAGAAGGATTTCACAAACAATTGATGCGGACACTCTACGTTCATATAGGTACAGGGGAGTTGATGTAGGTGCGTATGCAGTATCTTCTTTGATAAGATATTATCAGGGGCAAGTTGTTGAACCTGAAGAGAGCTTACTGCGGGAATACTTATTTAGCGCCTTGGTTATTACTGATGCCGCAATTAACAAGATAGGTTCTTTTAAGCCCGATGCGGTCTGTATGACTATAGGAACGTATAGTTCCTGGGGTCCTGCATTGATCGTTGCGATGAGAAAAGCGATACCGATTATAAAATTCAGTGGAGGGTATAGAAACCAGCACACCTATTTCCGCAAGATTGTAGATAATACCACAAATTTTCATTTTGGTGTTCTTAGTGATCGAGGGTGGCAGAAACGCCTTGAACAGCCCCTGTCTTCATCTGAAGAACAGATATTGGAGAACTACACCAAGGACAGGTACCGACTGAATCCAAACGGTTTTTGTGACGCCAGCAGGATGTTGCCACCCACTGGAGACGAACAGAGAACATTAGAGAAATTGAATATAACAAATGACAAACCGGTCTGGTGCGTTTTTGCTCATTTGAACTGGGATAATGCTGTAGTCCTTTCTCCGATGGCGTTTGGCGATTTTGATGAATGGATAATTGAAACGTTGCGAACAATAATAGATATTCCTGATGTTCAGTGGCTGATTAAGATCCACCCTGCAGAAGCTATGTTCAATGCCATTGATGGAGTAGGAAAATTAATACAGGTCAACTTTCCGGATTTACCTTCTCATATTAAAGTCATTTCGCCTGATACAGACATAAATCCATATAACCTTTTTAACGCTATTGCCGGCGGCGTTACGTGCTTAGGGACTGTTGGGCTTGAGCTTGCTGTGATGGGTAAACCGGTAATACTTGCTGGCGAGTCCTATTACTCCAAGAAGGGATTTACCTATGATGGCCTTTCTCCTTTAGAGTACAAAAAGCTTTTGCGCAAAGCCCCGGAAATACCGCATATCATAACAACCGAACAAAAAGAAAAGGCCCGTAGATTTGCATACTCATATTTCATCCAGCGTCAGATACCCTTAAGAATGTTTAAAGTAGGCCCTAATGGCCGCCCTGTGGCATTTGACTGGGGAAAAGTTGAATCTTTGTTGCCAGGTAGAGACCCAGTGGTTGACATGATTTGTGAGAGATTTTTTGTGGGAGCGGATTTTATACTCCCTGATAATATTGTGCATTCGATGTATGATTATGCGGTAGAGCCCGAGGTGGTACCTTGAGAATTCCCTTGGGGTTGTGACTAGAGGTTGGATGAACTTGCCCAGGAGGAGAGATTAAAAGATGAAAAAAGTGTATGTAGGAATGAGTGCTGATCTCGTGCATCCTGGTCACCTGAACATCATCAAGGTTGCCAGAGAGCTGGGCGAGGTCACAGTCGGCTTGTTGACGGATGAGGCGATCGCCAGCTATAAGCGCCTGCCGTTTATGAGCTATGAGCAACGAAAGATCGTCGTAGAAAACATCAAGGGCGTCTCCCACGTTGTCCCACAGACCACGCTCGACTATGTGCCAAACTTAAGAAAGCTTAAACCAGACTACGTTGTCCATGGTGACGACTGGGAAACCGGTACCCAGAGGGAGACACGCGAGCGGGTCATCGAAGCGCTCAAAGAGTGGGGGGGGAAGTTGGTGGAACCTCCGTACACCAAGGGCATCTCCTCGACAAAGCTCAATGCTGCTGCGCGCGAAATTGGCACCACGCCCGAAACTCGTATGCGGCGCTTCCACCGGTTGCTGGCTGTTAAGCCGATCGTGCGGGTCCTTGAAGTGCACAACGGCCTGACGGCGCTAATTGTCGAGAGCACACGGGTTCAGAAAAATGGTACGATCAGAGAGTTTGATGCTATGTGGCTTAGCAGCCTGACAGACTCCACAGCTAAGGGGAAACCAGACATCGGATGCGTCGATCTGACTTCGCGGATTAACACGATTCAGGACGTCTTTGAGGGGACTACCAAGCCACTTATTTTGGACGGAGACAGCGGCGGAATCCCTGAGCATTTTGTGTTTGCGGTGAGAACTCTGGAACGGCTTGGTGTATCAGCCGTGATCATCGAAGACAAAATTGGGTTGAAGAGGAACTCTCTATTCGGTACTGATGTTGAACAAACCCAAGATGATATGAATGCCTTTGCCTATAAAATCTCACAAGGCAAAAAGGCCCAGGTCACTGAAGACTTTGCGATCATTGCTCGAATAGAGTCGCTGATCCTGAAGAAGGGCGTGAAAGATGCGCTCATGCGCGCCCAGACCTACATAGATGCTGGGGCCGATGCTATCATGATTCACAGCAAAGAGAGAGACCCAGCCGAGATTTTCGAGTTCTGTCGCGAGTATGCTAAGTTTGAAAGAAAGGTTCCCCTGGTCGCTGTACCGTCGACATACTGCCAGGTGACTGAGAGCGAACTCATGAGCGCAGGCGTGCGCGTGGTGATCTATGCGAATCACCTTTTACGCAGCGCGTATCCCAGCATGGTCAAAACGGCAGAGACGATCCTCCGTCATTCCAGGGCTTTGGAAGCGGAAGATTTCTGTATGCCAATCAAGGATATTCTGACCCTAATTCCTGGGACCAGATAATATGCTCGACTGTAAAGCATTTTATGATGCGGTGATTGAAGAAAAGGTTTCTTTTTTTGCTGGCGTGCCGGACTCGCTGCTCAAGGATTTCTGTGCTTACGTGACAGACCACACGGATCCAAAGAGACACATCATTACTGCCAACGAAGGAAATGCAATAGCATTGGCCGCGGGTCACTATTTGGCTACAGGTTGCCCAGGCTTAGTGTACATGCAGAATGCTGGCCTCGGAAATGCGGTCAATCCCTTGACCTCGCTGGTGGCCCCTGATGTCTATAGCATCCCGCTACTGTTGCTGATCGGCTGGAGGGGTGAACCTGGCATGAAGGATGAGCCGCAGCACATTAAACAAGGCAAGATCACTTTGCCACTACTCGAAACCTTGGATATTAGCTACAGTGTGCTACCCGACAATCTGGAAGAAGCTGTCGCTTGCCTCCGCACAGCTTTTAGTGTGATGGACACGAATCTAAGTCCATACGCATTGGTAGTACGAAAAGGCACTTTCAAACCTTACAAGCTACAAAAACAAACAGTTGCCCTTTACGAGATGGTACGAGAGGATGCGGTGAAGATATTTGCTGATTGGATCGGACCACGAGACGTGGTCGTGTCGACAACAGGCAAGACCTCGCGCGAGTTGTTCGAATACCGTGTAGCCTCGGGGTGTGAACAGCTTGGTCAGGATTTTCTTACCGTTGGCTCGATGGGCCATGCATCGCAGATTGCACTGGGAATTGCACTAGCCCAGCCTGACAGACAAGTTTTCTGCCTGGATGGCGATGGTGCACTGATCATGCACATGGGCTCCGTGGCGGTCATCGGAACACAGCGGCCTCGTAATCTCAAACATGTGATCATCAACAATGGAGCCCATGACTCGGTCGGTGGTCAGCCCACAGCCGGTTTAGATATTGATATTCCCGCCATCGCGCGGGCCTGTGGATATACCGTTGCATTGAGAGCAGAAACCCGTGATGAGTTGATGACGCAACTAGACACCTTACGGACAAGCCCGGGGCCAGCGTTACTAGAGGTGCGGGTAAACAAAGGGGCCCGCGCAGATTTGGGCAGACCGACTACGACGCCAATAGAGAACAAAGAAAACTTCATGAGGTTTCTACAGGCATGAAGCAGGAAGTTTACTTTGAGGCAGGTGCTATCAATCCGCTGGCCAAAGCGCTGCGCAGGATTGCACCCCAAAAGGTGTTTCTCGTGACAGGTAGGGCGTCCTACGCTTCCTCTGGAGCACAAGCTGTACTGACAAGGATACTCCAGCCCTATCAGGTCTACCGCTTTTGCGAATTTGAACCGAATCCCAGAATAACTGATGTGGAGCGAGGGCTGGCGCTTTTCCGACAGCAGGAATTCAACGTTGTCATCGCGGTGGGAGGGGGCAGTGTCATAGATGTTGCCAAGTTGGTCAGAATCCTTGCTGCCCAGGAAGCCTCACCTGTAGAAGTTGTGAAACATCGGGACAACATCCAACGCCGAGGAGTCCCCCTGATCGCCATTCCGACCACGTCTGGGGGCGGCAGCGAAGCGACTCATTTCGCGGTTGTTTACCTTGACAAGGCAAAATACTCCGTTGCTCACGAGTACGTTCTTCCCGACATCGCTATCGTTGACCCTAAACTGACCCACAGCATGCCAGCCAGAGTCACTGCCGTAACCGGCATGGATGCGCTGAGTCAGGCGGTTGAGTCATTTTGGTGTGTGAATTCCACCGAGCAATCAAAAGCTGATGCCAGAGAAGCAATCCGACTGATTGTGGATAATCTGGAGAAAGCGGTGCATGAGCCATCTAGTGAGTCGCGGTATGCCATGAGCAAGGCTGCCCACCTGGCGGGCCGGGCGATCAACGTCTCGAAGACCACAGCCCCACACGCAGTTTCGTATGCCATGACATCGTATTTTGGTGTCCCTCACGGTCATGCAGTGAGCTTAACGCTGGGAGAATTTCTTGTTTACAACAGCCAGGTCAATGACAAGGATGTTACCGACCCACGTGGTGTAGAATATGTGCGCCGCACAATCGACGAATTGAACCAACTTCTTGGTGAGCGCAGTGCAATCGCCTCGCGTGATAAGATATCGAGTTTAATGCGAAGTATTGGCCTCGAGACTCGTCTGGGAGAATTGGGAATCAATAGTGGAGCAGATTGCGATTTGATCGTCGACAATGTGAATCTTGAGCGGGCGATTAATAATCCAAGACGTGTAACAAAGGCATTTGTCAGAGCATTATTGCAGCGTATTGCTTGATGGGCCAAGGAAGCCGAAAGTGCTTTATGTCCGCCAGGATAAATCACGGTACAACCCTAGCAACGGAGCGAACGCGAATTGCTGAGTAAAACGATCATAAGGCTGTGGAAGATCATTGCCAACCTGCCGCGGTATCTCAAGGTCCTTTTTCTCATGGCCCTCGACCGGGCACAGGGCAGAAGAATCTTGGTCTTCCACCTTTCCTCTGCCGGTCATGTGCAATTCACGCTGCCGGTTTATGAGGAACTCAAGCGCCGGCAAGTGTCATTGGCATACTATGTTGCTATGGACTATCCCATGCTGGACAAGATTCAGGATTTTGGACTACCAGCTAGGCGCTGTTTCTTGGCGAGAATCGCGAAGTGGCTGTATTTGACCGATATTTTCATTGAGGGAGAGATCTGTGGCCGGGGACCTCGGCAGGCAGTCAAGGTGTTTGTTGGCCACGGCCAGCCCAACAAGGTCGCCAACTGGTCAGACGAGGACTTGCGCGCTTTCGATGTCTATTTCCTCTATGGACCGCTGGAACGGGAGATGTTCGAAGTCATTCAACAGTCCCGTCCCGAGAGCCCCCGGCATATCCAACTGCTGAATATCGGATATCCCAAACTGGATGCCCAATTGCAGGGGTGTTACGACCGGGAGCAGGTTCTTCTGGATCTGGGTCTGGACCCGCAATACCGGACTGTAATCTATGCTCCTGCCTGGGATCCTGGCGGTTCGCTGCGGGACTACGGAACCAGGGTGGCTGAAGCCCTGCTCTCTATCAAGGACATTAATGTGATCGTCAAGTTACATCCGGTGAGCCTGGAGCCACCCAACAGTCTTTATTATGAGTTCTACACGGGTAGGGTAGATTGGAATCGGGAATTTGCCGCCCTGGAGGAGCATTCGCGATTCCAATACGTCAACGCTTATCTGGTCAATCCGCTGCTGGTGGCCAGCGATGTCATGGTCACCGATTTCAGCGGTGTGGCCCTGGAGTTTATGACTCTTGATCGTCCCGTAATCTACATAGACTGTCCCGAATTCTATGAAGTTACCTTACGAAAATGGGGCAGTGACCCTGAACTGGCAAAAAACGATGACCGTTTCAACGCCGGGCGCAATTACGGCGTAGTGGTTCAGGACCTGTCCCAAATGGTGTCAGCGGTTAAGCAGGCCCTGGAATATCCCGAAGAACTTTCCGAAAAAAGAAAGGCTTTCATCAGCCGCTTTCTCTACAATCCTGGGAGAGGATCCGCGATGGCGGCAAACGCCATATTGGATCTACTGAAATTGTCATAGACGAGGCAAAGGTGGTCATCATGAGTTCAGATGTCCGTTTCTCTGTCGTCATTCCCACTTATAACCGCAGCAGCCTCTTGCGGGAAGTAATCGAAGCCCTGATCCATCAAGAGAACCCCGGCTGTGGCTATGAAATCATCCCGGTGGACAATGCCTCCAAAGATGACACCCGCCAGGTGGTGGAAGAATTGGCCCAAAACAGCCCGGTGCCGATCCGGTACCTGCACGAGCCGAAACCCGGCAGTCACTATGCCCGCAATACTGGCTTCAAAGCTGCCCACGGTGAAATCCTCGGCCTGATCGATGATGATATCATCGTCGCGCCGGACTGGGTTCGGAAGATAGTGCAGGCTTATGATAATCCGGAGGTGAGCTGTGCTGGTAGCAAGGTTACGATCCGTTGGGTAAACGGGTCACCACCTAAATGGTTTGAACCATTCAAAGGAGTGCTGGGAGAGTTGGACTATGGACACAGATTAATAGAATTACATTATCCTCAAATGATCAATGCTGGAAACTTTTCTATTCGTAAAGAAGTTTTGTTTAAAGTTGGAGGTTATAACCCCTGCAATGCTCCGGCAGACAAACTGATAGGTGATGGAGAGGGTGGACTGTGTTCAAAAGTATATCATTCAGGGGGTCGCATTTTCTGGATACCTGATGCACAGGGATGGCACATACAGGACGCCAAACGGATAACGCTCGCCTATATGCGGCGTAGAGCGAAATTTAACGGAATGAGCAATGCCTATTCAATGTACCGTAAGATAAATGGTGATTCTTTCCAGATCTTAAAGGTGGTCTCTAGACGTATTGTTTCCACTGTATATAACATAATTTGGGTACTTCAATATAGTAACTCACGTGGACCAAGATTCTACAAGCACTTGTATACGTACGAATCCAATTTAGGATTTATCTCTTATCTTATAAGAATTCAGACTAATCACCAGCTTCGTGATTTGGTTTGCCGGGATGATTGGTTAAATGTTTAGGGTAGATCGTGGAGGGATCGTAATATGGCAAACTTCGTTAGCATTGCCGCGCGAGCTCGCGCTTCGTTGCGGCGGGACGGTTGGAGCGAGACGGCCAGAAAGGGTGTGAGTATTCTACCCGGTTATCTGGACTACCTTCTGAACCCACTTGCTCTGCGCGTGCCAAAGGGAACAAACTGGCCCTATGATCCACAGGCTGTACGAGCACAGCTCCAACAGGGCGGCGTCTCGGTCGTGTCCTACCATGTGGACGTGACGGATTTCAAACGTTGGGCCCAGGCAGCTAACTACCCTGATTCCTACTATCGCGGTAGTCCTGCACGCACAGAAAAACTGCTTGAGCATTACCTCTCGCTGCAGTTGCTTCCGCCTATCACCCCACGAAGCGGCATCATTGATGTGGCTTGCGCGGGTTCGTCCTTCGCTGCTGCAGTGCAACGTCTATACAGTTGCACAACCTACCGCCAGGATCTGGTGTATCCCGAAGGCATCCACTATGCATCCGACGGCATTGAGGAGATAGGTGGGAACGCCGCTTGCATGCCTTTGCCGGATTCCTTTGCAGCAGGGCTGGTGTTACATTGCGCCTTCGAGATGTTTCGGGAAGACAACGATAGCTTGTTCATCCAGGAAGCGGCACGTGTCTTGCAGCCTGGTGGTCGCCTGGTGATCATTCCTCTGTATTTGGGAAGTCTGCATCATCACCTGGTGGACCCACTGGCCGACCGGCGTGGGGTCAGCTATGATCCAGGGGCACGCATTGTCTACCGACCCGACTTCTACCGCGTGGCTTCCGCCCGCTTCTACAGTGTGGAAGCATTCATGCGGCGGGTGGTGGAACATCGGTCAGGATTGTCACTCAAGGTGATCTTTGTCGAGAACGAGAAAGAGGTAGACCCAAGTTGTTACCTCAAGTCTGCGGCCGTATTCGAGAAACCAACAGAACCTTGCGTAAGACTTGAATGATCATGCGCATCGGGATCGTTCCCAGCTTGAACCGCTTTGGCGGCGGGCTTTATCAGTATAGTTTGACAATGTTAGAGGCACTTTGTACTTTGCAGCAGCAGGGGTTATTGGAGGATGAGTTCGTCGTGTTTGATCGAGGCGAGAATAAGGCTGCCTTGTCCCAGTTTAATAGGGCAGGTTGGGAGATAGTTCCTCTGAAGCCCCTCACTTTCCATGAACAGCTGCTGGATAAGCTGCGGCGAATCGTGGGAGAAGGGAAGGTGCGTCAACTAGCGAGAAAGTTCTATCACAGGCTTATCGCTCTTCCTGACCCTGACAAAATTATTCCTCACCCTAACCTTGTCCAGCTATTCCTTGCACATGAAATTGACTGGATTCTCTACCCTGGCCCGACAACGATCTCCTTTGAGACGGGCATCCCCTACGTCATGGCGGTGCACGATTTGCAGCACCGGCTCCAGCCGGAGTTCCCCGAGGTTTCTGCTAACGGGGAATGGGAGGAACGGGAGTATCTCTTCCGCAACGGCACTCGCTATGCCACGTTGCTCCTGGCCGACTCGGAAGCAGGTAAGGAGGACATCCTGAACTTCTACGGGGCATATGGCGTCACGCCAGACCGGGTGAAGGTATTGCCATTTCTTCCAGCCTGTTACCTGGCTGCGGATGTCTCAGAAAGCGAGCGACAGCGGGTACGGACAACCTACCGACTGCCAGAGCATTATTTGTTCTATCCTGCCCAGTTCTGGCCTCATAAGAACCACACCCGCATCGTTCAGGCCCTAGGGTTGTTGAAGCAGGAGCATCGCTTGAGAATTCCGGTTGTGTTTTGTGGCACCAATACCGGCGAGTTCCGAGAACGTGCGTTCAGTGAAACGATGTCCATTGCCCATCAAATGGGACTTGAGGACCAGATTCACTATCTCGGCTATGTGCCGGACGAAGATATGTCGAGTCTCTACGCTGAGGCGGTGGCGTTGGTGATGCCGACCTTTTTCGGTCCAACGAACATCCCCGTGCTGGAAGCCTGGGCTTTTAGCTGCCCGGTATTGACTTCAGATATTCGAGGCATTCGGGAGCAGGCGGGGAATGCAGCGGTGTTGGTAGATCCCTATTCAGTGGAAGCCATCGCTGAGGGCATCTATCGGCTTTGGACGGATGACAACCTGCGGCACACGTTGGCTGGGCGGGGATGGGAGCGTCTGACAGCCTATACCCCAGATGATTATCGCCAGCGGCTCATGGAAATCCTGGAGGAAGCGAAAGCGCGGGTACGCTCAGAGAAGCCAAGCTATGCGATGTGGTAAAACACTCAGAGGAGGACATCTTTATGGAGCCTGTTGAACATATTACCTGGAACGGCAAGCCGCTAGCTTACATCATCAGATCGGAGATAAACCCGGAGAAGACCACTTTCCTGACGCCACCGGAGTTTAACTTCCAGGTAGGCTTTGTAGTTTATCCGTCGGATGGAGAGATTGATCCCCACATACACTTGCCTCTGGAGCGTCACATTGTAGGGACTTCCGAGGTGCTTGTTGTCAAGAAAGGGCGGTGCGAGATAGACATCTACAACGATGATCGGGAATTGGTCGTCACCCGGGAGTTGTGTGAGGGCGATATTATGCTAATGGTCGGCGGCGGGCACGGCTTCCGCATGCTGGAGGACACCGTTCTTCTGGAGGTTAAACAAGGTCCTTACACCGGTCTGGACGAAAAGGAGCGGTTCTGAGAGAGAGGAGCAGGGAGAAAGGAGTAAGGAGTGCGGAGTCATCACCCTCCAAGCTCCCCGCTCCAAGCTCACAAAGCAGGGAATAAGAAGGATGGCTGGATTTCGATTTCAGAATCTGGAAATCTGGAAGCGATCAATCACTGTTGTGCACATACTTCTTGATATAGCAGACAGTTTGGAAGAGAAACGCCTTTACCGCTTTGCAGAGCAACTAATAAGAGGGGCAGCCCTCTCCATTCCTAACAATATCGCAGAGGGATCCGGCAGTGAGTCGGATCGAGAATTCAATCAGTTCTTAGGCTTTGCAAGGCGCTCCATCTTCGAGGTGGTTAATATGCTCTTTATCTTTGCGGACCGAGGATTGGTAGCGCGTGAGCAGCAGGTTGTCTTGATCCGTGAATTGGAAGAACTTTCCCGCATGATTACCGGTTTCCGAAGGAGCCTCAAATGACCACAGGGAGCAAGGAGAAAGGAGAAAAGGGCAGGGAGCAGGGAACTCCACGCTCTAGGCTCGAGGCTCCACGCTCAACCATCCCCGTGAATGAACCCCTACTAGGCGAACGGGAGCTGGACTACGTGACCGAATGTGTCCGCACGGGGTGGGTCTCCTCTGCCGGGCGTTTCATCGGAGAATTTGAGCAGAAGTGGGCGGAATACTGCGGGCGGCGCTACGGGATTGCGGTCTGCAACGGCACGGTGGCTCTCCAGGTGGCTGTAGCAGCATTGGACCTCCAACCCGGCGATGAGGTCGTTATGCCCACCTTCACCATCATCTCCTGTGCCCTGGCTGTCGTTTACAATGGCGGCGTTCCGGTCCTGGTGGGCTCCGATTCCCGCACCTGGTGCATGGACGTAGATCAGGTGAAGGAGGTAATCACCCCGAAGACGCGGGCCATCATGCCGGTGCACATCTATGGACACCCTGTGGACATGGATCCGCTTTTGGATTTAGCGGATCAGTATGAACTTGCCATCATTGAAGACGCGGCAGAGGCGCATGGTGCCAGGTACCTGTTTGGACGGAATACCTCTGAGGCCCGCTGGCGTCGCTGCGGGAGTTTTGGCACTTTGAGCTGCTTCAGTTTCTACGCTAACAAACTCATCACCACCGGCGAAGGGGGCATGGTGCTCACTGATGACCCCCAACTGGCCGAGAAAGCCCGTTCGCTGCGTAACCTTTGCTTTCAACCCGGTCGGCGGTTCTACCATGAAGAACTGGGCTTTAACTTCCGCCTGACCAATCTGCAAGCGGGATTAGGACTGGCCCAGTTGGAACGGATGGACCAGATCGTGGCCAGGAAGCGATGGATGGGGCAGGAGTACACACGCCGATTGAAAAACATCGAAGGTTTACAACTGCCGCTGGAGGAACCCTGGGCTCGCAGTGTTTACTGGATGTATGGAGTCGTGCTCTCGGAAGAGATGGACATGAATGCCTGTCAGTTTGCTCAAAGGCTAAGGGAGCGCGGTGTGGACACTCGGCCTTTCTTCCTGGGGATGCACGAGCAACCCGTGTTCCATCAGCGTGGCCTTTTTCTTAATGAGCATTATCCTGTGGCTGAGCGGCTTGCCCGCCAGGGGCTGTATCTCCCGTCAGGCTTAGCATTGACCGAGGAGCAACTGGTCCATGTATGCGATGCTGTACATGAGGTACTCTCGTGAGTGAGGTCTTTGGCTCTATTTACGCTGACACCTACGATCTACTCTATCACGATAAAGACTACGCTGTCGAATGCGACCTCATCGAGCGCATCTTCCAGACCTAACGTTGGGAATAGGAAAGATCGATGAGTGACTTCAAGATTATTAAGAGTCAGCGTATATGAAAGGATTCTATGGTCAGTAAAGATATTGCAAGAAAGTGGAAGAAAGATTGGAGGAAAAATCTGGAAAGTAGAGGAGGAAGATTGCCTAAGTGCAACTTGCTCAAAAGAGAGAATTTCGCGATTTGCATGGAACGTTGCACGTCCGGGAACGAAAGTTGCCATTGGTGATCATCAATGCCGACGATTTTGGTAGTGATAAGGCAATAAACCAAGGCGTTGTCAAAAGCTTCAAGTTAGGATATATCTCAAGTACAACAATTATGGTTAATATGCCCGGTTTTGCCGAAACTTGTAAGTTGGCTAAAAAAGAAAATCTTCTATCACATATTGGGCTACATCTGAATCTTACCGAGGGTAAACCCCTAACACAGAATATAGCATGCCTCTCGAGGTTTTGTTCGCCTAATGGATATTTTGTAGATCCGCGAAAGGGTAATCCATTCTATCCTTTGAAACAAAATGAGAAACAAGCCCTTCGAGAAGAAATTATAGCCCAGATCACGGCCTGCCGCGAAAGAGGGCTCCCACTTACACACATTGACTCACACCACCATGTCCACACGCTTTGGAATATAGGGCAAGTGGTGGTTCAGGTAGCACGTGAGATGGGAATAAATCGTGTGCGGCTTGCGCGCAATTGTGGGCCAAAGATATCACTCGTCAAGCGAACCTATAAAACTATTTATAACCAATGGCTTCAGGTCCATCACATGGCTGGGGTTCGTTATTTTGGCAATATCGACGATTTTGCTTGGCTCTTGCGTGATCGGAGACTCTTGTCTGATCTCTCAGCTGAGATCATGACCCATCCAAAACTGGGCCCAAATGGCGTGATACTGGATTATAAATCTGACGTGTTGCTTCAGGAGAAGCTGGATCGGTTGCCGATACCGTTTAATATTATCACGTCCTATAGCGGTGTATCTTATCTTAGGAATCATAACACAAACTAACATTGTCGGGAAGTCAGTAGTAGGCACAGAGAGAAAGCCGTGATTAAGTTTGCCAAGCAGAATCTGATGAGCAAATCTGCTCACCTAGAAGGGTTGCTTTCTCTAGGTTGCTATGCGGCGGGCGATCGGATATAGGTAGTAGGGATGGTCAAGAGCATTTAAGGCGTTGATCTGCTCAGGGTTATCCCGTGGAGAGAGGGGATAAACCATAATGGGAAGAGAGGTTATAGAGAGCGGATGGCGATCGACCCAAAGATCCACTTTGGGAGATCTTGTGTAGCTGGTCGCCGGATCCCTGTGGAAGATGTGCTTGAGCTGATCTGGGGAAACATTCCCTTTGGCGAGATCATTAAGTTTGGAGCACGTGGCCCAGTTCCGATTTGTTATTTGCCCTGACATAACAAAATAACGCTAATTAATATAATCTGTAGACAAAAGGAGAGTGGCGGGATATGATGAGAGCCCTCATCACAGGAGGAGCAGGTTTCATCGGGTCCTATCTTGCTGGGGAACTCTTGACAAGAGGGCATATGGTCACTGTCTTCGATAACCTGTCCACCGGAGATCTCAGGAATATCGAACACCTCAAGGAAGACGGGCACTTCCGCTGCGAGATCGGTGACATTTTAGTTAGGGAACAACTGGCCCCTCTAGTCAAAGACGCGGAGATCGTATACCATTTGGCCGCCTCAGTGGGAGTTCGGTACATCATGGAACACCAAGTTGAGACCTTGGAGATCAACGTCAAGGGAACAGAAAACGTCCTGGAGTTAGCCAGGGGTTATGGGGTCAAGGTCATCCTCGCCTCGACCTCTGAGGTCTACGGGAAGAACTCCAAGTTCCCGTACTCCGAGGAGGACAACCTCGTCCTTGGCTCGACAACGATTATCCGCTGGGGATATGCATGCTCGAAGGCATGCGATGAGTTCTTGGCTATGGCCTATTATCGCGAGAAGGGGCTTTCGGTGGTCATCCTTCGGTTGTTTAACACCATCGGCCCCCGTCAGACAGGTCGTTACGGGATGGTCGTCCCCAAATTCGTCGCCCAGGCCCTCCGGGGCGAGCCAATCACCGTCTACGGGGACGGGCAGCAGCAGAGGAGTTTTACCTACGTCAAGGACGTCGTCAAGGCAATGACCGATATCGCGGCCGTTCCTGCAGCAGAGGGTGGAATCTTCAAC
>Ga0307429_1000310_pt1 | contig 32632 bp, 31 predicted proteins | sample SalMarWE160230MG_FD_202151 | JGI IMG/M metagenome (GOLD analysis project Ga0307429, IMG submission 202151) | Salt marsh sediment microbial communities from the Plum Island Ecosystem LTER, Massachusetts, United States - WE1603-230 | ecosystem: Environmental > Aquatic > Marine > Intertidal zone >... | reverse complement strand
TTACGGGATAACCAGCTAATCCCCCACTTTGTAAAGCTGACTCGACACCGGCTTTTACTGAGGGAGTAAATTCCTTAGGTATAGCCCCACTTCGAATCTGGTCGCGAAACTCGAATCCACTGCCACGTTCGCCTGGCTCAATTTTAATCCAGACGTGCCCGTATTGCCCCCTACCACCGGATTGACGGATAAATCTCCCCTCAGAGTCCACAGGAAGAGTAATTGTTTCCTTATAAGCGACCTGAGGCTTCCCGGCGTTGACCTTCATACCATATTCACGGAACATGCGCTCCATTAATACCTCGAGATGAAGTTCACCCATCCCCGAGATTAAAGTTTGACCTGTTTCTTTGTCATGGTAAACCTTGAAGGTGGGATCCTCCATAGCAAGTTTAGCTAGGGTATCATCTAACTTGTCCTGATCGGCTTTACTTTTAGGTTCAACAGCCATAGAAAGCACCGGCTCAGCAAATCGTATAGCCTCAAGAAGCACTGGCCGTGTGGGCTCGCAAAGGGTGTCACCAGTCGAGGTCATCCTAAGCCCCAGACTAGCCACAATGCTACCTGTCTCAGCGTGGCCTACCTCCTCACGGTGATCGGCGTGCATAACATATAGTTTTCCCAATCTCGCTTTCTTACCCGTGGTAGAATTCAAAACCTGTGCCCCAGCCCTTACCATGCCTGAGTACACACGCAAATAGACCAACCTGCCCATAAATGGGTCAGAAACCGTTTTAAACGCCAACGCAGAAAAGGGGTCATCATCGCTCGCCAGACGCAGTATTTCCTCTCCACTTTTAGGATTTATAGCCGAAATGGGAGGAATATCTAGGGGCGAGGGGAGGTAATCTACAACAGCATCAAGCAATAACTGGATGCCTCTATCCTTCAAGGCACTGCCACAAAGAACAGGCACCACGCAGTTAGAAATGGTCAGCCTTCTTATAGCTGCCTTAATTTGAGAGACAGAGATGTCATGTCCATTGAGATATAGCAGCATAATCTGGTCATCGAGCTCGGCTAAGTTCTCAATTAATGCTTGACGATGCTTGACCAGCAAAGTCTTGCTGTCCTTCTTAATTGAAGCTGAGTCAAGATCAGGGAAAGCAATAATTTTATTTTCCACAAGGTCGATAATGCCCCGAAGGTCCTTTTCGCTTCCTATGGGAAGTTGTAGGGGTAATGCCTTGATTCGCAATCTGTCGTTAATCATGGTCACCGTGTGATTAAAATCAGCGCCAATCCTGTCCATTTTGTTAATAAAGCAAATCCTGGCCACGCCGTATTTATCTGCCTGGCGCCACACAGCCTCTGATTGAGCTTCCACCCCAGCTACACCATCGAAAATCACGACACCACCATCTAATACTCGGAGGCTACGCTCCACCTCAGCGGTGAAATCTACATGCCCAGGGGTATCAATGATGTTTATACAATGTTCGCGCCAATGACAAGTGGTAGCCGCTGAAGTAATGGTAATACCGCGTTCTCTCTCCTGCTCCATCCAATCCATTACCGCGGTTCCCTCGTCTACCCTTCCAACCTTGTAAGTACGCCTTGTGTGATGTAATATCATTTCCGTAGCCGTAGTCTTACCAGCATCTATATGAGCGATGATCCCTATATTCCGTATTTTTTCCAAAGGGAAAGTCCGCGACATGAGCTTATCCTTTACATCAATTACTGCTTTTAACACGACTTCTCACCAACGATAGTGAGCAAAGGCTTTGTTAGCCTCTGCCATCTTGTGAAGATCATCACGTTTCTTGATTGCTGCCCCCCGCCCATTTACAGCGTCGATAAACTCGCTTGCTAGCCTTTCTTCCATAGATTTGCCACTACGAGCTCGTGCTGAAGCAATGAGCCATCTCATGGCAAGAGCGCGCCCCCGCTCTTCTCCCACCTCCATAGGAACTTGATAGGTAGCCCCACCAACACGGCGTGATTTAACCATGAGCAGCGGCGCAGCATTTCTAATTGCCCGCTCTAAGGCTTCTTCAGGCTCACTGTTCACTTGCTGAGCAGTGAGTTGCAGAGCATTATAGACAATGCGCTCGGCTGTAGCTTTTTGTCCTCGTATCATAAGCCTATTAATAAATTTAGCCACCATGATGCTGTTATATTTAGCATCGGGTGGTGGTATTCTTTTTACTACGTTTCTAGCTCCTCTTGGCATCTGACATCCTTGCTATTTCTGCGCCTTAGCCCCGTATCTGCTGCGACCTTGCTTTCGATCAGCTACTCCTTCAGTATCTAGGGTGCCACGGATAATATGGTAGCGAATTCCAGGAACATCCTTAACTCGGCCACCACGAAGCAAAACTACCGAGTGTTCCTGCAAATTATGTCCTTCACCAGGAATATAAGCGGTTACTTCCATACCGTTGGTCAGTCTAACGCGGGCAACTTTACGCAATGCCGAGTTGGGCTTCTTAGGCGTAACCGTCTTTACCAGGATGCACACACCTCTTTTTTGAGGTGATCCTTGAGCCCACCTAATTTCCCCTTTCATCGTATTTCGGGTGTAATGCAATGCTGGAACATCGCTTTTCTTTCCCACCTTCTGTCGCCCTTTACGAACAAGTTGATTAACCGTTGGCATTACTATATTCCCCCTATTTTAGGCAATCAAAAAGCCGTCTGGTTACATGCCGTCTACTCTAGGAAAATCTGCTCGGCTTCAGCCAGCCGGCTTTTATAACTCTCTACGTTTTTACCTTCTAGTAGACTCCAACTTACTAATTTAACACAAGGTAATTAGGATGTCAACTAGGGCAGTTGAGGCTGTTTTCGAGAAGAAGCATAGAAAGAGCTAATAGAAACACTTCTAACTAATTCTGGTTAGTTCTCTTTCTTTAAGCCTTTTTCTATCTATCTCCCCCGAGCTAGTTTTAGGGATACTGTCTACAAATTCAATTCTCTTAGGAAGTTTAAAATTGGCCAGGTTTTGGTAACAAAGGTCGGACAACTCCATTTCCGTGGCATGTTGCCCTTCTTTTAGCACCACGGAGGCTACGCGTATTTGTCCCCCGCAACCATCATCAATACCTACATAAGCTGCCTCAGCTACGCTGGGGTGGCTCAGCAGCACGGATTCAACCTCTGATGGGCTGATTTTAAGTCCAGAAGACGCGACTATTATGAACGATTTCTTCTCTATGTACTCCAGATAACCCTCTTCGTCCATCCTGACCAAATCTCCTGTATAAAACCAGCCATCCTTAAGGACTTGAGCCGTGACTTCAGGCGCTTTGTAGTATCCTTTCATCACCCAGGGGACTTTGAACACACCTTCTCCTATTTCGCCCCGGGGAACCTCCATGCCGCTGTCATCCAGTATCTTAATGCCGCAAATTGGCTTGCCGACAGTTCCCCATTTACGGCTATTAGAGGTGTATACAGAAACGCCTGAAGTTTCAGTAAGCCCATATGCCTCATAAACGGCTAAGCCAATTTTGTCCTCCAACGCTTTCATTTGTTCCGGGAAGGACTTTGCCCCGGCGGTAACGGCCAATCGCAACAAGCCCAGGTCATATCCTCTCAAAATTTCGTCAGGCACCATGGCTAGGGCATTGTACATGGCAGGAACCCCAAAGATAATGCTTCCCTTTTCCTTCTCCACAGCTTCTAAGACAGCTTCGGGGGTGAAATTAGGGACAATCACAACAGTAGAACCTGCGATGATCGAACCAAAAAGAACTTCGAACAAGCCAAAAAGATAGAAAAAGGGAACAAGGTCTATTATGATGTCTGCTCTCCCCCGTTGTATGCTCGCAGAAAGTATAGGGGGAGTTCCCATAATAGAACCATGTGTGTGCACCACGCCCTTTTGCTTCCCCAGCACACCGCAGGCGTAAAATATAACAGCTTCATCTTCATCCTTCAGTTCGATAGTCGGCGATTTGGAAGAACTGTTGGCTACCATCTTGATGTAAGAATCCGTATCGACCTCGATTACGTGTTTTAGCGAAGGCATGCGAGGCAAAACTGAGAACAACATCTGAGAGAATTTCTTCTCCGTTATCAGAATTTCCGAGTCGGAGTCTCGCAGCAAAGAATCAAGTTCAGGAGCCTTAAGCGCAGTGCTGAACAGTACAGCTACACCCCCTCCTTTAATCACCCCGAAATAATTGATAGCCCACTCGGGGCTCTGGCACATCAAGATAGCCACGTTGCCACCCTTCTTTATCCCCAGCTCCAGGAGAGCATTGGCTACTTTGTTAGAAGCCTCATCCAGCTCTCCGTAAGTAACCCTCTGAGCACCAAGAACAATGGCTTCTTTATGTGGTATTTCCCTGGCAGTATTTGCTAGAGCATCTTTAATACTCATCTTTGCCTCCGGAAAATCTTTGTGAAACTATATCGTGATAAAGTATATCGCAGTAAGAGGTATATGACAAGCCCCCAGCTATTGTGGCTGGGGGGGGGGAGGAGCAAAGTAAGATTAGCTGGTAATAAGGAGAAGCCGATGTATCGCCGATGTGCTGGATGGGCACAAGCTATTGCAAATCAGGAGGGTATCCGTTAACTTAGGAAAAGGGGATTATCTTCAGCACGACTGAGGTTTCAATCTGCCTCTCGGGGATGTTCCAATATGTCCGCAAGAGCCTGTCTTTTTCCCTGGACGGCACCAGTTTGAAATCATGTTTCTCGTAGAATCGAATAGCCCAGGTGGCATCAGCCCAGGTCCCTACCAGAATTTCCGGAGCCTCAGCCAGGCTTATGAGATATTCAAGTAGCTCCGTGCCAGTTCCTCTTCTCTGGCATTCCGGAAGCACATAAGCATGCCTGATCAACGTGGTATCTTTAATAGCTTGAATTCCTGTCACTCCAAGCAAATGCCCGCCTTCCACCCACCCAAAGAACCGTACGCCAGCTTCAATTTCTCCTTTTAATTCCTCGGCCGACATATATGGTTCCTTCCATCTATCATCCGGGATTACTCCCTTGTAAGCTTGCGCAGCATCATTTATGACCTTGAGTATAGCATCGAAATCTGAAGGCAATAAGCTGCGAATCATTTTGCTTGAAACAGGGAGTAGTGAATTACACGCTTCCCGGCTGATGTTACGGCTTCCGCGGCAGTTGTGGTGGTGGTTGTTGTTGAGCCTGTATGGCAATTACATCGCTTCCTGCCTCAAATAGCTCCGACCTGATTTCGTGCACCAAGCCCCAAGACCGCGCCTCCTCTGGATTTAACGCTGTCCTCTCAATCATGGCATCAGTAATATCTTTGGCGTTTTTACCCGTGTTAGCTGCGATTACCTTAGCAATATTCTCCATATCAATCCTCAATCCCTTTAACCTTTCCTCCAGCAGTTTCTCATCTAAATTCTGCTCCCCCCTAAACTGCGCACTAACGCCGTGAAGTAGAAATCTCGCTTGGGGCACTGATAGCCTTCTCGAACCGGCACAGTATATGACTATGCCTATTGAGTCCACGCTGCCGAAATTGTGCGTAGTTATGGAAGCAGGTAATCCTTTCAAATAATTATATGCGCTTAAACCATGGATAACAGAGCCGCCAGGCGAAGAGATAAGGATGATGAACTCTTTTGCCCCTTGCTTCATTCTCTGGTCGACGGCACTCATAAGAGCATTGACAGTGGCATCAATCACTGGAGCGAAGAATCTAATTACAACTGGTTTCGTAGCCATGTTTTATCCTCCTCAAAATAATGCAGACGCTACCCAATGTGTCACGGATGTGAGAAGCCAGAGCGACAAGAACCAAGAGCTGGAACTCCATATGTCCTGCTATCGCAAGTCAGACAAATCACTCTGTGAACCTCCCATTATCTTTTGATGCTGAAAGCTTGTGCACATTCTTCTCCAGCCATCCTATCCTTTCCACTTCCCTTATGTCAAATTCGGGAATATAAGGTTTAATATCTAGAAGGGGGGTCCCATCTACAACATCCACATCTTGAATATGGAGCATAGTCCCTTCAACCCCGACAAGGCGCACTACCGAGGTGCCAATAGGGTTGGGCCTACTCGGACCCCGCATGGCAAAGACTCCATGCATTTCGTTATCCATATAAGGCTTTGTCAGCAATGTCGACCCTTTGGATAAGTGAAAGTGGTATAGCAGAATAATGTGCGAAAAGCCCTCAATATCTCTCAGGCCTTCAGTATATTCCGGGAATATCTCGACTATCCCATCGGTACCTTTAGCACCCGCAGGTTGTATAGGCGTCCCCTTGGGTTCCTTGAACGGAGAATGAATAACTCCGATTGGCTTGTACTTGATCTCATTCATGCTTTCGTCCTTTTAGATATACGCACCTCGGCATTGCTCGACAGATGAAGCAAGGGAAATCGTTCCCATAAGACTCGTCCAATTGTAGTATACAGCATAGGTTCAATGAATTGAAGAGAGGATAGCCACAAGGCAAGATTAATAGTAGGGAGTTTTGCTATACTATAAATAGAGATTAGCTTCATGGGGGACATAAATAAGGTCAAGCAGAGGATAGAAGAGCTGCGGGGGGTAATTAATCACCATAATTACCGCTACTACGTGCTGGATAGCCCTGAAATCAGCGATGCCGAGTACGATGAGCTAATGAGGGAGCTCCAGCAGCTTGAGGCTGAGCATCCTGAGCTTGTTACCCCTGATTCGCCGACGCAAAGGATTGGAGCACCTCCTGTAGAAGCGTTCGGAGTTGTCGAACATCCCCAGCCTTTATTGAGCCTGACTAATGCGTTTTCCTACGAAGAACTGGCAGCCTGGCATAAAAGAGTAAGCAAACTTTTAGGTGGGCGCCAGTTCGACCTTGTTTGCGAGCCTAAAATTGATGGGCTGGCAGTAGCCTTGACTTACGTTGATGGCTTGCTCGTCACCGGAGCAACCAGAGGGGATGGCTACCGGGGTGAGGACATCACCCAGAACTTGAAAACCATCAGGAGCATTCCCCTTTCCGTGCCCAGGGAGGCGCCGCCCAGATTTGAAGTCCGGGGCGAAGTTTATCTTCCCAAGGCTGGCTTTAAAAAGCTTAACGAAGAAAGGGCTAAAGAGGGGCTGCCGCTTTTTGCCAACCCCAGGAATGCCGCTGCCGGCTCGGTAAGGCAGCTCGATTCCGGCATTACTGCTCGACGTCCTCTCGATATATTCATTTATGGATTAGGTTGGGCTGAAGGCAAAGCGGTGCCCGACACCCACTGGGAAATCATGCAATACCTCAAGTCCCTGGGCTTCAAGATAAACCCCAATATCGCCCTACGCCACTCCCTCGATGAAGCGGAGAAATATTATCAGAACTGGGCAGAAAGCCGGGAAAAGTTTCCCTACGAGGCTGATGGCATAGTGGCAAAGGTCAACTCTATTGCCCTCCAGCAAGAGCTGGGCACGGTGGCTCACGAGCCAAGGTGGGCTATCGCTTATAAGTTTCCCGCCATTCAAGGCACCACAAAGCTAATTGATATCGGCATAAATGTGGGGAGGACGGGGAGCCTTAACCCCTACGCTATTTTAGAGCCGGTTCGAGTGGGCGGTGTAGTTATCAGTTCAGCAGCGCTGCATAACGAGGAGGACATCCGTCGTAAAGATATCCGCATTGGAGACTGGGTCGTGGTGCAGCGGGCTGGCGAAGTAATACCCGAGATTGTCGAACCTATTGTCAGCCGCCGTACTGGCAAGGAGAAAATCTTCTCCACGCGGGAAAAAACCTGGGAAATTTACAAGAAAAGGAAAGCCATCGTGGGGAAAGAAAAACCTCCGGATTACCCTGTTTGCCCTGTTTGTGGCAGCGAGGCGATAAAGCCAGAGGGTGAAGCCATGCACCGCTGCACGAATGCTGCCTGCCCCTTTCAAGCCCTGGAGAGAATCAAACACTTTGTCAGCCGCGGGGCAATGGATATAGACGGCGTGGGTGAAAAGCTATGCCAGGCTTTGTTCGAGGCCAGCCTGGTCAAGGATGCTGCCGATTTATACTACCTTACCAAAAAGCAACTTCTCAGTCTGGAAAGAATGGCAGATAAGAGCGTCTCCAATGTGCTGAATTCCATCGCAAAAAGCAAGGACAGACCATTAGCCCGGGTAATTTTTGCCTTGGGTATTCTGCATGTGGGTGAGCAATACGCCGCCCTACTGGCAGAGGAATTTCAGAGTATTAGCCAACTGTCCAGAGCTAGTAAGAAGAAAATTTCAGCCATTCGCTCTATCGGCCCCAAGATAGCTGAAAGCATCGTGGCCTTTTTCCGACAGAAAGGAAACAGACAAATTATCGAAAAGTTAAGAAAGGCCGGGGTGAGGCTGGAAAGAGAGAAAATCGAGGAGGCCAGGCCTGAGGAGTTACCTTTAGCCGGACTGGAATTTGTTCTAACCGGGAAGCTGGAATCCTTCTCCCGCTCAGAAGCAGAAGCGAAAATAAAGGCTCTCGGTGGCAAAGCCGGCTCGGATGTCACCAGGAAGACATCTTACGTGGTGGTCGGCGCCGACCCTGGCTCCAAGCTGGCTAAAGCTGAGAGGTTGGGGATAAAGACGCTCAGTGAATCCGAGTTCCTGAAGTTGTTGGATAAGGCTGTAGGCAAATTATAGAAACTCACCTAACTTTAAGTTTATCGGATTTACATTTACTAATCTTATCGGGCTGTAACGCTCTAGCCTCGCCTTGAGTTAGTTAAATCTAAGGCGGAAGTTCCCAAACTACGATGTTTTGGAGTAATCTGGTTTGCGAAACTGGACTCGGAACACCAAACGTGTATAATTCGATAGTAATGAGGGGTCAAATTGTACGAGCGAATACCTAATAACATATCAGAGAGTATTCATCTATTTACGGTAGCAACTAACAATCCCTACTTCACTGAAAATAAATGGATAATTAGAGACTTATTCGAGAAAAGTCTGCTAGCCAAACATGGTTGCTATTCACTATTTGATATTCAATTTGAGATTCTTAGTCAAATTATTGAGACTGATTCCAACCGCCGAAAATACCTTAGGAGGAAAGACCATTTCGCTAAGGCTATAGTGAGCCTAAAAGATACTGGTGCTCCACTGGAACGTGTGAAACTAGCTCAAGAACGCCTCGAATTTATGAAGAACTCTGCTGACGCGACTAGACTGTTTCTAAGCCAGTTACGTTCTATCGGGGATGGGATTGCTTGGTGGTTCATAAATTATGATAGAGCTGCCTTGCGATTATTAGCAGAGCATGATTATATCCATGCTCCTCAGTTGGGTGCTGGGCTATATGCAGAGCTTTGGCAATGTGCAAACTTGGCTGCTCAAGGCAAGCCCTTTCTACTAAATTCCGTAACTAATTTTCTTAGGTTTGGCGACATCACAGTTTATGACAAGGCTACAGACTCATTTGAATTGATTGAAGTCAAAGCCGGTCAATCACAAACGCGACGCACTATGCGCCAGGGGAAGCAAATAGCCCTGGTTCAACAGGGCCTGGAAACTGGTGCCCACTCGTTCCCTGATGTGACCATCACCAAGGTAATGTGTAAATCGCCATTGCTTACATATATAAAGAGCTTAGAACGTGTGTTGGAAGAAGCAAAGCATGAATTTGCATCATCGCGAGTTTTCGGAGAATATTTATCCTTTTGTGCATTTCACACAAAGAAAATCATTGAGCTGCCAGAACAAGATAGATATAGAGCTATGGATAATATAATGAATCGCTGCATGTCGGTCTTCAAGTATAAAAATGACCTACCATTGCCTGTTATGAGTAATATAATTCCCACTGTTACCTTCAGTCGCATGCTTGCTCCGTATACGATTTTTCCGATCTCCAGCGAGTTACGATTTGCCCTCATGACAGGTGAATTCTTTATTCTGAGTTGGCTTAATATAAGCGGACTCGCACGATGGTTAGAGAAACGGGGATGGAAGACAAAAATTGCTTCACTACAAGACATGCTTCCCAATGATGACCCATTCCAATATATTCCCGTATTAAAAGTGAAGAAAGGCAGGAAAGAAACTGAAATAGGTCTGGATATTCTTGCTTTAGCTGCTTCAGAATTTTGGATGCCAGAATCGCTTGAGAGAATGATAGCTACAACTCTCAATGAAGCAACTCGCAGTGGTAGCTTCTTGACTGTTAAATTCCCTAATATCGGTAAATGTGCCTGGGATTGATATACGACGTCTATTCCTAGATTAAGTTATCCTATATCTGGTAGAAATGAGATATAAGACAATCCTCGATGGTTTCCCGCTAAGGATTAATGTTTCTCTTTTGGCAATAGCAATCACATTTGCTGTCATCTCCAGTCTTTCCGATAAAGAGACTCTTAGAATTATATGTCTTGTAATCGGATGGGTATTAACTCTGGTGGCAGTGGGGCCATCCTTATTCGGGTTCGTGAGGGAACGTGTAAGAAAAGGAAAAGCTAGATACGAAAATCCGGGTGCGATCATACCTGGATGGGAGCAACTCCGTCGATCAATGGATATTAAAGAAAACATTAATGTGAAGGTATTTTCCAATTTGCGCAACGCGTACGCCGATCGCAATACCATAAAAATAGGCCAGCCCGTATTGGATAGCCTGGACAGCATTTCAATAAAAGCAGTATTCGCCCATGAATTCGCACATAATAAGATAAATTATGCCTGGAAGTTGAGACATTTTCTGGTTGCTATATTGGTTGGCGTAGTACCTACTACGGTTCTGCTGCTGGTATTCGCATACAGTGTTGTTCCGTTAGGCTTCAACTGTTTCACCTTTTCAGTTCTACCAATCTTCATAATCGGGTTTGCGGGTATAGCTATACGATTCATGTCATGGCCGGATGAATACCAAGCCGATTTAATAGCCCTGCAACATGTCAACCAGGCAGCAGTTGTCTCTTTTCTCACAGAAATGACTGCACTAAGGAAGATGGATATTACCCGCGACTTCTATCTACACCCATCAATAACCAAGCGTATCGCAAATTTAGACTGGCCACAAAAGACAAGGTTCAGAAAATGGTATTTTGAACTATAGTTGGTGGTCAGAGAACTCCTTCATTTCTACGACCATATCACAAATGATTTTGCGCTTTAATTCTCACCTCACGAGCTAACTTAAGTTAGCGTGGTTTATGCAACCTTTTCAAAATAAGATACTCTAAAGCGGACAATACTGGCACGTTATTGAGATGGGTGTCTACTCCTCAGCATCATTCTCGCGGCCTCGGTCAACCATTCGGGGAAGAAGTGACATTTTCCCCTTGTTCGAATGAAGAATTCATGCTAATCTCTGCTTAGGACTGGTGTGCTACCCTGACAAGTCAAATCCCGCAGGTGAGGCTTCCCAGAACCTGACTGTAAACCCAACACAGACTAAGAGGAAGCGCGGTGGCCAGAATGGATTTTGTCATTTGGGCTTTGGCATTTGAGCTTTATCTGTCATTTGCCTCCCTGCGTCACTCCGCCGGTCTGCACGGCCCACAGACATAAAGGGCAAATGCCGACGAAACGAATCGTGTGTACTTTAACAATTGAAACTGCCCGAGATACTCGCCTTACGTATGAAAAAGAGCTGTTGAACTCCAAAAAAATAGTCATTTTTACAAAACGAATCATCCCGGCTTCCCTGCTGTTGTCGCTCATGCAACTTCTGTGAAATGGGATATTCTAGAGCGTTAAGGCTAAATACTGGCGAATATAAGGCCATTTAGCCAATCAAGCTCGCTGTTTAGGATGAGTAGCATTTGCTTAGCGTCGATGGAATCAGCCATAATATCCGGAGACTGAATTCCCATAAACTCTAAGTCAATGAAACTCATAGTTGGTTTAGGCAATCCGGGCAGGATTTATGCCCACAACCGCCACAATATGGGCTTCCGGTGCCTGAATTACTTCGCCAGGCTTCATTCTATCCGTTTTGACCACAGGCAATGCCGGGCTAGAGTAGGCATTGGCGAAGTAAGGGGTGAGAAATTGCTGCTTGCCAAGCCCGGGACGTTTGTGAATCTCAGTGGCAAATCCGTGGCTTGCCTGGTGCGTAAGCATGACATTCCTTTAAGCGACCTCCTGGTGGTATACGATGACCTCGATTTGCCCCTGGGCAAAATTCGCCTGCGGCAGAACGGAGGCTCGGGAGGACACAAGGGTATGAACTCTATTATCTCCGCCCTGGGAAGCGAGGACTTCCCCCGAATCAGGGTGGGGATTGGACGGCCTCAAGCGGAGGAACAATCCATTAACGAGGACGCTATAGTCAACTATGTGCTCAGCGATTTCTCCCGCCAGGAAGAAGCAACCATTAAGCCTGTAATTATCAAGGTGGCCGAAGCCATCGATTATTTTCTTAGCCAGGGGATAGAAGCGGCAATGAGCAAGTTCAACTAGCCTCTTGACGGCATAAATATGTTTGCTATAATACTGAATAGAAATATTACTAATAAAAGAAACATTACTCTTAGAGTCGCTGATTAAAAGAGGCGTACAATAAATACTAGTGATCGCACCACGAAGAGAATCTTGGTAGTCGAGGACGAACCAGCGATTAGTAATATGTGCGAAAGAATCCTTACCAGGGAAGGCTTCGAGGTGGACATTGCCGTAAATGGGAAATTAGCTCAGGATATGATAAAGAAGAGGCAATATCACATTTGTCTGATTGACATCAGGACGCCGGAAATGAACGGTACAGAACTCTACCAATGGCTTCAAAAAAACTATCCGCGGATGGCAAACCAGGTAATATTCACTACTGGGGGTGTGCTAGACGAGAAAACCATGCCTTTTATAGAGCAAAGTGGCAGGCTATTTTTACCCAAACCATTTACCCCCGATGAGCTAATAGCTATAGTGCGAAAAGCTCTAAAGTGATAGAAAAGTAGTGGGCGTTTTCGTTTTTGCCAATCTTGCCCCAGCCGGGAGGATTAGCCACATGCCTGCTAAGTTATCAGATATAACTAATACGGAGGGGACTCCGAATAAGATTGCGTAACGACCTACGAACTCGAACTACGTCCCCTATACTAAGAACCGCCTTCTTTCTTACTCGTTGTCGGCCTAAGACGGGGACTCTTCCAGCGTGGCATTAGTTACTTTTTGTACATTCCCATGGTAATAGACAATCTCAACTTGGTCACCAATCTGATGAGAACTTATAGCTGAAACCAGGTCTTCGGCTGTGCTGATGTCTTCGTCGTCCATCTTAATGATAACATCACCCGCTCTTAAACCAGCCTTATTTGCCGGGCTACCGCTGGTTACACTGGTGATGAGCGCTCCCGCGTTAACTGAGAGGTTGTAGTACTGCTGGATGGTTGAGGTAACGGTAGTCACTGTCACTCCAAGCCAGGGGCGAACCACTTTCCCTTCGGTTATCAGGCTCTGCACGACAGGGACAGCAGTATCAGTACTTATGGCGAAGCCAATATTCTCGGCATTACTGGCGATAGCCACATTGATGCCGACCACCTGCCCTGCCGTGTCTAGTAGCGGTCCACCACTGTTCCCTGCATTAATAGCCGCATCAGTTTGAATAATGTCATTGAGCACCACTCCGGTGTTCTCTTCAATAGAGCGTCCTAGATTGCTGACCACGCCGGTAGTCCAGGTAGGGCCTCCCGGCAGGGCCAAAGCATTGCCCACAGCTACCACCGGGTCAAGGACGCTAAGCTGCCCCAGAGAGTTGCTCAGGAAATGTAAGTAGGTAAGATTATTAGCGTCAATTTTCACCACCGCTAAATCAGTTTGTGCGTCTGTACCCACTACAGTTGCCGCAAAAGCATTTCCGTCGCTAAGAGTTACGGTCACTTTTTGGGCACCCTCTACCACATGGTTATTGGTCACAATATAGCCGTCAGAGCTGATTATTATCCCGCTTCCCGCTCCTGTCTGCGGGACTGCCTGCCAGAACCAGTTGTAGCTCACCGTTTCAGTAACGATAGAAACCACGGCAGGAGCCACCTCTGCTACTAACTCCTGGGTACTAAGCCCAGAGCCAATTTCTTCGTCAACACACAGATATTCTGAGGCAAAGCTAGGGGAGTTAGGTACAGTGTTGGTAACAACTAAGCTGATACCAACAATTAAAAGGACAGCTATTAGAATATATTTTAACTTAGACATTTCTCACCTCCATACCAAGGAGAGAGGGAGAGCCATCCCCCTCTCCAGACAAGTTCTGCCCAATCTCCTTATCAACCGCCTGCTTCATCGGAAGTATCAGGGGCAAACCACGGACCACCCCAAGCCTGAAACCCTCTGCCCAACATCATGCCACCTCCGTGACCATGTCCACCAAGCCCCGGTAATGGCAATTCGATGTCGGGCCGGGACTGCCACCATTCCAGGTACTGGTCAGCTTCTTCCTGGGTCATCTTGCCCTCGTCTACGAGGTTTTGCAGCCGACTTTCTAGAGCTTCATCCTGTATCTCGCTTCGTGCTTGGTCCAGAGCATCCTTTAGTTGCTCTGAGTCAATGGCCACACCCGTCTCTTCTTCATAGATGGCACACGCTCTATCCAGAAGCTCCTGGTATCGATTGGTAGCCTGGCTCTGGTCCTCAGTACTGCTTGAGTTGTCACTCGCAGCAGCAACCACTCCCCCAGTTATACCTCCGATCAGCAATATGGACAGCACCACAACTGGAATGAACCACTTACATTTCCTCATTGGCATATCACCTCCTTTCTATCCTTTTCTACTGTTGGGGATATGTTCCTTCCTCGGACGACATATCGGTCTCCATGACTTGATATGTATATCTCATCTCCTTTTCCAGTTAGTCCTCCATCAGTGCAAATCCAGCTTATCACACCAACATGAACCCACCATGAACCGGAAGTGAACGGCAGAAAAAGCATACAATTGAGCCATTTCATCTCATGTTCATCTTGGTGTAATATGATGTATTTAGGGAGTCTGTCATGCGAATTTTGGTTGTTGATGATGACCGGCGACTCTGTGCTGTCATCAAGCGCGGCCTTCTGGAAGAATCCTACGCTGTCGACTTAGCCTACGACGGAGAGGATGGAGAATACCTTGCCGAGGTCAATCCCTATGACCTCATCATTCTAGATATCATGCTGCCCAATAAAGATGGCATTGAAGTTTGCCATGAGCTTCGCGCCAAGAAGATTAATACCCCCATTCTGATGCTGACGGCTAGAGACACTGTGGAAGACAGGGTTAAAGGGCTAGATACAGGAGCTGATGATTATTTGGTTAAACCCTTTGCCTTCAGTGAGCTCCTTGCCCGAGTCCGGGCGCTCCTGCGGCGAGAGGGAATGTCCAAATCGCCAGAGCTTCAGGTGGGAGACTTAACTTTGAACACTCTTACCCACCAAGTCTGGCGAGAACAAAGACCTGTTGAATTGACCACTAAGGAATACGTTATCCTGGAGTACTTCATGCGCCATCCCAACGTGGTAGTTACGCGGACTATGATCGAAGAACATGCCTGGGATTACGACTTCGATAGCCTGTCTAATCTGGTAGATGTCTATATCCGCAGATTGCGGCGTAAGATTGACAACGAGAGGGAGGATAGCCTGATTCAGACGGTGAGAGGAGCCGGCTATCGGTTGAAAGCACCATGAGCTTCATCCACAGCATCAAATTCCGATTTACCCTGTGGTACCTGTTGGTATTGGTAGTTTTATTGACTGCCCTCAGCGCCGGGGTATATTTTTATCTTTCTCGAAGCCTCTACCAAAGTCTGGATGATTCACTGGAACTACGCTCAACGCAGATACGTAGTATCCAAGATATTCTGGCAAGCATCAGCCAAGGGGAATTCCAGGAGGAGCTGGGGGAAATCGTCATATTGTACTTTTACTCAGGTGACCAATTGATGGAGGTGTCTCCCCGAGGGATAAGTATTCCCCTGAGTCACGAATTTATTTCACAAGCCATCGCTGGCACGAGTTCGTTTACCACTATACAGACAACAGAAGGCGAAGGATTACGTCTCCTGGCTGTCCCCGTAAACCTTAGCATTTTAGGACCGCCACCTGGTATCCAGCCAGCTACACTAGTTATCGCCCGCTCGACAAAACAGATAGACCAGGCATTGGCTGGCTTGGTGCGCACCCTTATCATCGCTGTCCCACTGGCACTGGCATTAGCTGCCGGGGGTGGTATATTTCTAGCCCGCCGGGCGCTTAAACCTGTAGACAAGATTGCCCAGACAGCACAGGAAATCGGGGAAAGTGACTTAAGTCGAAGGATTAATGTAAACACCAAAGACGAATTAGGGAGGCTGGCAGCGACACTGAACGAAATGATTGGACGATTGCAAAGAGCATTCCAGCGCCAGAAACAATTCACCAGCGATGCCTCTCACGAGTTACGTACTCCCCTGGCGGTAATTGAAGCTGAATCCACTCTGGCGCTCCAGAAGGAAAGACCACCAAGCGATTATCGGCAATCTTTAGAGATTGTTTCTAGAGAAGCAAGACAGATGTCCTACCTTATTGACCAATTGCTTACCCTCGCTCGTGTTGATGCCGGAAAGGAGCAATGGAACTTCGCAGAAGTCGATCTTGGCAAGCTCATCACTAACCTGAGCACGGATGTCGAAGTTCTCTGCCAAGAAAAAGGGCTCAACTTTCAATTAGGTCAGACAGAGGACCTGGCGGTGAAAGGCGATGAAACCAGGCTGAGAGAGCTGTTCATGAACCTTTTGGATAACGCCATCAGATATACCCCCGCCCCAGGGACTGTTTCCGTCTCACTTCGCCGTGAAGGACAAATGGCCGTCATCGCCATCACGGATACCGGAGTTGGCATCCCGGCAGAAGACATACCTTTCATCTTTGAACGGTTCTACCGGGTCGATAAATCTCGCTCGCGCGCTGAGGGAGGCAGTGGTCTGGGCCTGGCGATATGCCAGCATATTGCCGAGGCTCATGGGGGGAAGATAGAAGTGGAAAGCCAGGTGGGGGCGGGAAGCACCTTTTCGGTATGGCTCCCTCTGCAGTCCCCCTAGTTTTTGCCTATGTCATCAGCCCATCCTCGTAACGGAGTCTGTGCATCCCACAGAGATGCTTGACTATATATAATAATGAAAGGGAATATTGTGCACAGAGTAGCTGATGAAATGAATTACCTACTGCAGACAGCCAACAGCTATTATGCTCGGTACATAAAGGCTAAAGACTATGTCTAAACGTCTGAACATCGACAGTGTTCCGGCTCTAGTCGGTATCGTGGGACCCATTGTGGTAATTGTCGGGGACATCGCAGCATCTTTATCTACTCCCGGTTACAGCCTGGTCCGCGATTCAGTCAGCAGTCTGGCGCTGACTCGCATAGGCTGGCTACAGTCGATTTGCTTTCTGGCTATGGGCTTGCTGCTGGAGATCTTTGTCGCCGGGCTCTTTTTCAATATTCGTAGAGCCCGGGGCTTCCGTGCCGGTATCGGACTCCTTGCCTTGTGCGGCTTCGTGCTATTGCTGATTGCCACTTTTCATATGGACCACCCTGAAGCTCCACCCATTGATGGAGCAATCCACACGATAGCATCCTATGGCCTTGGCTTGTTATTCCCTATAGCTATTTTATCGCTCGCACCCAGCTTCAAGAGCACCCCGAATTGGAAAAGCATTTCTATCTACACGCTCGTTGCCGGTGTTCTGGCCTTCGGCCTGATAATAGGGGCGTTATTGACTGAGCAAGCGGGCTGGTTTGGTTTATATGAGCGAATTATAGTGGCAAACGCCATAATCTGGGTGGAAGTGGTAGCAATCCATTTTCTACGACTGCTACTGAAGCGGGAGCCAAAGCCTCAACCCTGACAAATTAATAACGGCAAAGCCATCTGAAACCGCGACATCAAGCCTTGGCCCGTAAAACATAACAATCGGGTGGTTTGTTCAATAACCGTTTATAGCGTTCGTATTTTCCTCTGCGGCATAAAATCGTGCTACAATGCAATTCGCTGAGACTCAGGGCTGTGTGATAATATAATATATTAAGCTACAAAATGATTATCGGCGTCATTGGGGATTCCTCCTGCCCCCCAGAAGAAGCTAAGCTGGCAGAAAGTGTTGGTGAATTGTTAGCCCAGCGAGGTGCCACTATAGTATGCGGCGGCTTGGGTGGTGTGATGGAAGCTGTTTGTCGCGGAGCCAAGTCAAAAGGCGGCTTGACCGTGGGTATTTTGCCTGGGAAAAATTCAAGCACGGCAAACCCCTGGGTAGATATTCCTGTGGTTACCGGCCTAGGCGAGGCCAGAAATGTGGTGGTGGCAAAGTCGGCTCAGGCCATAATTGCCATTGGCGGAAACTATGGAACGCTGAGCGAAATTGCTTATGCCTTGAAGAGTAGCATCCCAGTCATCGGTTTGAATACCTGGTCACTGTCCCGAAACGGGCAAGAGGATGATTCTATTATCAAAGCTCAGAGTGCTACGGAGGCGGTGGACAAAGCAATTTCCTCGGTCAAGAGGCACAAAAGATCATGAGGTTGCTTCACTATGTTCACAATGACAGGGAGTTAGCCATAGAATGCCCTTAGAAATAGCAAGTATCGAAAGTGTAAAAGCCAGAGAGATTCTCGATTCGCGGGGCAATCCTACCATAGAAGTGGAGGTGGTATTGGTTGATGGCACCGCAGGTGTCGCCTCTGTCCCCTCAGGAGCAAGCACCGGAAAACATGAGGCTGTGGAGCTTCGGGATGGTGATAAAAGTAGATATGGGGGGCTCGGCGTTCTAAAAGCCATAAAACATGTCAATAGTGAGATTGCTTCGGCAATAGCAGGCATGTCCGCTTTAGAGCAGGCAGCTATTGACCAGCGACTAATTAGACTTGATGGCACTGCTAACAAAGCCCGGCTCGGGGCTAATGCCCTACTGGCGACATCTCTTGCCGTAGCCAAGGCCGGAGCTAGCTTCCGGGGTGTTCCTTTATACCGTTATTTAGGAGGGGCAAGAGCTAACCTATTGCCTGTCCCTATGTTAAATATTCTAAATGGGGGTAAGCATGCCCTGGGCTCTACCGATTTTCAGGAATTTATGATAATGCCGGTGGGCGCTGCCAATTTCAATAAAGCCCTGCAAATAAGCAGCGAAGTCTATCATTCCCTGCGTAAAGTGCTCGAAGATAAGGGATTAAGCACCAATGTGGGAGATGAGGGCGGCTTTGCTCCCCAGCTTCCTTCTAATAAAGATGCGCTGGAGCTGATATTAGCAGCCATCGACATGGCTGGCTATAAAGCTGGCCAGGACTTATTTATCGCCCTGGACCCAGCCGCCAGCACTTTCTACCAGGGAGGAAAGCATCACAGTGTTCATGGGAAATATGTCCTCTCCCGAGAGGGTGTTACCCTCGATTCCCCAGAAATGATTGACTATTATGTCAAGTTAGCCTCGGATTACCCTGTCATCAGCATTGAGGATGGGCTGGCTGAGGATGATTGGGCAAGCTGGTCGTTGCTCACTACTCAACTAGGAAAGCAGATTCAACTTGTGGGCGATGACCTTTATGCTACCAACATAGAGCGCCTGGAAAAGGGCATTGCCCAAAAGGCTTCCAATTCGGTCCTCATTAAGCCCAATCAGATAGGCACGCTCAGTGAAACCCTGGCTGTTATCAAAAGAGCACAGCAGGCCGGGTGGACAACCATTATCAGCCACAGGTCTGGTGAGACCGAGGATACTACTATTGCCGACCTGGCGGTAGCCAGCAATGCCGGATTCATCAAAGCTGGTGCCCCTTGCCGCAGCGAGAGACTGGCTAAGTACAATCGCCTCCTCAGGATAGAGGAGGAATTAGGAAAGGCTGCACAATACCCTGGCAAAAAGGCGTTATATAATTTGGAGAGGATGAAATAATGGAGATATTAAACGGTGTTCACCAAATAAAAACTCCTGCTCCTGAAAGTACATCATGGTATACCAATGTTTATGCAATCGAAGGTGGTGATGGTCATATATTGGTTGATAGCGGCTGGGATAGCCAGGAATCCCTCTGGGCCCTCCAGGCAGGGATAAAAGCGGCAAACCTCAAACTTCGAGACATCAAACAAGTGGTTATCACCCATATACACCCCGACCATTATGGGTTATCAACCAAGATAAAACAAATCTGCGGGGCTCAAGTAGCCATTCACAGGATTGATGCGGGTTTTATCTTTTCCAGATATAAAGATTTTTCTGACCTGATTAAAAAGACTGGAGAGATCCTCCGGCAGAACGGCGCTCCTGAGGATGAATTGCCTCAGTTAAAAGAGGCTTCGTTATGGATGAATAAATATGTCACCCCGGATTTACCTGAAGTAAAGTTAGAGGACGGCGACACAATTTCCAATGACTCTTTCGAATTCGAGGTGTTATGGACACCGGGGCACTCGCCAGGCCATGTCTGCCTTTACGAACGAGATAAGAAGTTTATTCTCACCGGCGACCATGTCTTGTATGACACCATTCCCCACGTTGGCTTCAATCCCCAATCTGGCGATAACCCCCTGGGCGACTATGTTTCTTCCCTTGAGAAACTAGAGCACCTTAAGGCCCACTTTATTCTGCCAGGACATGGGCCAGTGTTCAATGCTTTAGGGCTGAGAATAGAAAAGATACTCCAGCATCACGAAGAAAGAAAGAGAGCCATTATGAGAACTCTACACGACGGCTTGAAGACAGCCTACGAGGTATCTCAACAAATTCCCTGGATGGTCGACGGAGGGGGTACTGCTTTTCAGGATTTGCCAGTCTGGGACAAGCGAATGGCTGTTACCGAGACCATTGCTCATCTTAAGCTCTTGATGGAGGAAGATAGGGTGGGCAATGTTGATATGGATGGTGCTTCTTTATATTTAGCTAAAGACTAGTAAGAAAAGAGGAGGTGAAAAAATGGCAACAAAAGTAGGAATCAACGGCTTCGGGCGTATTGGCAGGTTAGCGCTGAAGGCAATTATCCAGCGTTGTGGCGATAAGGTGGAAGTAGTGGCGGTGAATGACCTTACCGACGCTAAAACCAATGCCCATCTTTTTAAGTATGATAGCAATTATGGCATTTATCCCGGTAAGGTAGAGGCTAAAGACGATTGCATTGTAGTTGACGGGAAGGAAATAAAGGTCTTAGCTGAGCGTGACCCTGGGAAAATTCCCTGGCGAGACTACGGGGTGGACATTGTGATCGAATCTACAGGGCTTTTCACCCAAGCGAGCAAGGCTGCTGCTCATCTTCAAGGCGGTGCTAAGAAAGTAATCATTTCAGCACCGGCTCAAGAAGAGGATATATCTATTGTCCTCGGCGTCAATGAAGGGCAATATGACCCGGCTAAGCATCGCATTATATCCAACGGCTCCTGTACCACTAATTGCATTGCCCCTGTAGTTAAAGTCCTTCACCAAAACTTTGGCATTGTTCACGGATTAATGACTACCATCCACTCTTATACTAATGACCAAAAAATACTGGATGTATTTCACCGCGACCTGCGCCGAGCAAGGTCTGCCGGTACCAACATTATACCCACCACCACCGGCGCCGCTCGCATCGTAACTGTGGTCATACCTGAGCTTAAGGGCAAGCTCCATGGCATCGCCATAAGAGTGCCTACCCCCATAGTATCTCTTGTGGACTTTGTCGCTGATTTGAAGAGAAAGGTAAGCGCTGAAGAGGTTAACGATGCCTTTCGGAAGACTGCTGACGGAGAGCTTAAGGGAATTCTGGAATATTGTGACGAGCCACTGGTGAGCTCGGATTTCAAGGGCAATCCAGCCAGTGCTATTTTCGATGCCCTAAGCACCATGGTCATTGATGACAACCTGATAAAGGTGCTAGCCTGGTATGACAACGAGTGGGGCTATAGCTGTCGCCTTGCTGACCTCGTCGTTTATATCATTAGAAAGGGATTATAACTACCACCTAAGCTCTCCCCTAGAGGAGAGAAATAATAAGGAAGGGGAACAGAAAATGCACGTTAGTGTATGCCAGATTGAGCTTCGTATCCCCGAGAACCATTCTCTTAAGGGTAAGAGACAGGTAATTAAGTCCATTATAACCCGGCTACAAAACAGGTATAAGGTCTCCGTAGCCGAGGTCGATAATCAGAATTTATGGCAATTAGCTACTTTAGGCGTAGCCTGCGTTAGCAACCACAGAAGACATGCCGATGAAACTCTTGCCAATGTCGTAAAGTTCGTTGCCCAGAATTACCCTGATGTAGAATTATTGAGTTCGGATATAGAAACCTTCCCCTGATGGATGCTGCTGCTTTTCTCCATCACCTTGTTAGTCTGCCTGATTATCGCCAGCAGGTCGTCCATATTGAACGCATTCCCTCGCAGGACGCTATGTTTGGCAAACTGGATAACCCCCTCCACCTCAGCCTTCAAGCATCTCTGGAGTCCCTAGGCATATCAGCTCTTTATAGCCACCAGGCGAAGGCCTTGAATGCCATCCTGGCCGGGAGAAACGTGATAATAGCCACGCCCAGTGCCAGTGGCAAGACTCTGTGCTATCACTTAGCTACACTTGATGCGCTTTTACAGGATAAGGATAGCCGTGCTCTTTATATCTTCCCTACGAAAGCTCTAGCCCAGGACCAGCTACGTAGCCTGAAACAAATCCTTCACCACCTGTCATTGCGAGCTCCGACAAGTCGGGGCGAAGCAATCCTTCCAGGAACTGCGGCCACTTTCGATGGTGATACACCACAGAATGAGAGAGCAAACATAAGAAAACAGGCAAGAATAGTACTAACTAACCCGGACATGCTCCATTTGGGCATTTTGCCCAACCACCAATCGTGGTCTAGATTGTTTCGCAATCTCAAATATGTCGTAATAGATGAGACTCATATTTATCGAGGTGTTTTCGGCGCTCACGTAGCTAATGTCCTGCGGAGGTTGCGGCGGCTTTGTGCTTCTTATGGCTCCGCTCCTCAGTTTATTTGCTGCTCAGCCACCATTGCCAATCCCGAAGAGCATGCGCAAAATATCGTCGGCTTGCCTTTTGAGGCCATTGTCGAAGACGGCTCACCGCATGGCGAGAAATACTTCACTTTTTGGAATCCGCCCATCATTGATGAGGCTAAAACCAGCCGAATCAGTCCCAACAGTGAGGCGGCTTTTCTTCTTGGAGAGCTTGTTCAGAAAGGTATTCGTAGCCTGGTATTTGCCAGCACTCGTAAGCTTACCGAGCTCATTTATATTTATACCCATGGACAACTACCGCCTTCCCTGAAGGATAAAATCAGCCCCTACCGGGCAGGGTATCTTCCCGAAGACAGACGCCGAATTGAGCATCGATTCTTCGACGGCGAGCTTCTCGGTCTGGTTGCCACGACCGCTCTAGAGCTGGGAATAAATATCGGCGATTTAGATGCCACTGTGCTCACCGGTTATCCTGGAAGCATTGCCAGTGCCCGGCAGCAGGCAGGGCGTAGCGGACGAAGCACCCATAGCTCTTTGAGCTTTCTTATCGCCCAGGAAAATCCGCTCGACCAATACCTGATGCGTAATCCCGATTTCTTTTTCAGCAAGAACTTTGACAATGCCATAATCAATCCTGGCAATCCTTATATCCTGAAGCCTCACCTCCTCTGCGCTGCCTGGGAGAAACCTCTGAATAATGAAGACGAGGAATTCTTCGGGTCAAACACTGACACTATGCTAACTGAGCTGGAACAAGAAGGGAGGTTAAGAAAACGCCAAGAGCGATGGCATCCCGCTCCTTCTATCTCCTATCCTGCTCAGGATATAAATATAAGGGCAACATCAGGGCAAAATTATGCTGTCATCGATGGTCGGGAGGGTTGCTTGTTAGAGACAGTGGAAGCCAGCGTTGCCTTTTTTCAAATACACCCCGGCGCTATCTATCTCCACCAGGGTGAATCTTATCTTATCAAGGAGCTAGATTTAGCCCGGCAAATTGCCTGGGCAGAACCAAGGCCTGTAAATTACTATACCCAGACTATGGAAATAAACGACATTCGTGTCACGAGGCTGCTCAAGGAAAAGGATTGCCATGGGGTGAAGGTTTACTTCGGAGATGTTGCTGTCACTAACACGGTAGTGGGCTTTAAGAGGAAAAAACAGTTCACCGAAGAGGTCATCGAAGAGGAACCCCTTGATTTGCCAGCACAAAACTTTCCCACCAAGGCCCTGTGGTTTGATTTGCCTCAGAAGGCGATTGACAAAATAGCCGATGCCGGGCTTGACTTCCATGGTGGTTTACATGCCTGTGAACATGCTGCCATTGGCATACTCCCCTTGTTTGCCCTTTGCGACCGCAATGACATTGGCGGCGTTTCCACTCCTTTTCACCCCGACACTGGCAAGTCGCAGATTTTTATTTACGATGCCCACCCCGGAGGCATCGGCATCGCCGAGAAGGGATTCGAGAAGATAACCGAACTCTGGCAGGCTACTTTGAAGGCAGTGGAAGAATGTCCTTGCACTGACGGCTGCCCTTCCTGCGTGCAATCGCCAAAGTGCGGCAACAATAACCAGCCTCTGGACAAAGAAGCTGCGATAGTATTGCTTGAAGGACTGGTGGCTTGAGGGGCAATGGCCAGGATAGCTGAGCGATTATTCCCAAGGCTAATTGCAATAGTGTTGCATTTAGTCCTTCCCACTGGTATAATATTGCCATGGTTCAAGATTCAATTCGAATTTTGCAAGCTCAGGGGCACAAGGCGACCAAGCCGCGGAAGCTGGTGCTCGAGGTGCTGGAAGAAACCGAAAAACCACTTTCCCCTTATGATATACAGGGGATTTTGCGCGCCAGGGGCAAACATCTAAACCACGTTACCATCTACCGCATACTCGATTTGCTTTGCAGCCTCAATCTAGCTCACAAGTTGCTATCCAGCGGTGGATTTGTGAAGTGTAGCTTAGATGCTGTAGAAGGCTGTCATCGTTTCATGGTCTGCCAGCACTGCGGAGCCATTCAAGAATTTGCCGACAAAGGATTATGTCAAGAGGAAAACGACTTCGCCCAGAATTTTGGCTTTCATACCGAACATCATCTTTCTGAATTCTCCGGACTCTGCTCCCTGTGTTATAAAAAAATAGCCCGTTAACAAAAAATAAGAAATGTTCAGACGCATAGCAAAAGAACTCAAAGAGCATATCCCTTTCACAGCCCTTGGCGCTCTTAGTGGAATCATTATCATGGTTATAATAGTTTTTGGCAATGTTCCTTCCCATGTCTCTTACACCATCTTTTACGCCTTGCACCCAATCCACGTCGTATTAAGTGCCCTTGCAACTACCGCTATGTATGCCAGATATAAAAGGTGCAAATTATGGTCAGCGATTTTGATTGGCTGGACAGGATCGGTCGGGATAGCCACAGTAAGTGACGCCATAATTCCTTATTTCGGAGGAATGTTACTTAATATCTCGATGGAATTTCACATACCCTTCATTGAGAACTGGTGGGTTAATCTCGCTGCATTAGGCGGCGTTGCCATCTGCTATTGGAAACCCGCAACCAAAATGCCGCATTTTGGGCATGTCTTGTTGAGCACGTGGGCATCCTTATTATACTTCACTTCATTTGGGATAGCGAACTGGATTCCTTTGCTTCCGTTCATCTTTCTATTCTTGTTTCTTGCAGTCTTGATTCCCTGCTGCACTAGCGACATAGTTTATCCACTTTTATTCGTGAGAAAGGAGCCGGAGCCACCATCGCCAGAAAGACGAGAAACAGGCAGCTAAAAAGTCGTCTACACTTGTGCTATTATATACGGGCACTATTGATTACGGAGGCGGCGTGTTCGATTTGTTAAAAAGGACTGAACCATGGATAAAAAGAGGCAAAGAAACCTGGTTTGGCAAGATAGCTAATATTTTCGACCGGGACGCTTTCGGGGATGAGGTCTGGGAGGAATTGGAAGAGTTACTTGTCTCGGCTGATGTTGGTGTAGAGACTACGAGCAAACTCCTGAGCAAAGTCAAACAGCGGGTGAAAACGGACAAGCCTTCAGAGCTATCTCAGATACGGGAAGCCTTGAAAAAAGAGATGGTAAGCTTATTAAGCATCCCCCAGAGAGCAAATCCGATTCCTGAGCAAAGTGGAGAATCCCCTTATATCGTTCTCGTGGTCGGCGTGAATGGCTCGGGCAAGACAACCAGCATTGCCAAGCTGGCCTATGGTTTCACTTCGCAGAGAAAGCGCGTTATCCTGGCGGCAGCAGATACCTTCCGGGCAGCAGCTATTGAGCAGCTTAAACACTGGGGAGGGAAAGTAGATGCCGAAGTCATCGCCTACCAACCAGGTGGCGACCCCGGAGCAGTTGCCTATGATGCCGTTCAGGCCGGCTATAGCCGCCATGCTCAAGCGGTGATTATCGATACTGCTGGTCGCCTTCATACCAAGTCCAATCTCATGGAAGAACTCAAGAAGATAAAGAGAGTGGTAGCTAAGCACGATGCTTCAGCCCCTCATCAAGTCTTGCTGGTAATGGACGCTACCACAGGGCAAAATGGACTGGCTCAGGCTAAACATTTCACCGAAGCTGTGGACGTCACCGATATTTTCCTGGCCAAGCTGGATGGCACAGCCAGAGGCGGCATAGTATTTGCCATCTGCGACCAGTTAAACATACCCATTTCTTATATTGGTACTGGCGAAAAATTACAGGATATAGCTCCCTTTGATGCTGAAGTCTTTGTCAATGCTATTTTCTCTTAAACCGAAAGGAAAGGATAAATGCTCACTATCAGCATAGACCCGGTTGCTTTCACCATTGGCTCACTATCCATACGATGGTATGGGATTATGATAGCTGTAGCGGTTGTGTCGCTGTTAGTGATCATGCTCAGGGAAGCAAAAAGGCTGGGCATCACACGTGATATCTATAGCATTTTCCTCTGCGGTGTTATTGGCGGCGTTATCGGAGGCCGGCTAGGATATGTAATCTATGATTGGCAGCATTTCGTAGCAAACCCCCGAGAGATTATCGGCTTTGCTGGCCTTGCTCAAAGCGGGATGATTATCGGCATCATTGTGGCAGCATTGATCTATATGGGGGTGACGAGAATGCGCTTCTCCACACTACTCAGCCTGGGTGATGTCCTTGCTGTGGGGGCGCCTCTAGGTCTAGCCATAGCCAGGATTGGTTGTACTATAAATGGCTGCTGCCACGGCCAACGCAGTCCTTTTCAGTTTTTCCCCTTGGCGGTAACCTACAGCCCTCGGGATACTATCGCGCCTGAATATTGGGGGGTGCCACTTTACCCCACTCAGATTTATCATTTACTATGGGGGCTGATAGTTTTTGCTATAGTGTGGCGATTTCGGGGAAAATTTAAACCCGAAGGTGGTCTTTTTTTCTTCTTCCTTTGCATTTTTGCCGTCGGTGATTTTAGCTTGAGGTTTCTCCGCCATGGGGAACCATGGCTCTGGGGTCTTCGACAATCCCAGTTTATTGACCTGGCCATACTGGCTATATTCTTGCCCTGGCTTATTATAAGGCTTCGCCAATTCAAGAAACAGGCTTCGGTGACCGAGCTCGCTAACGAAGCTGAGCAGGAGCAAAATCGAGAAGATTAAGGCTTAGCACCTCTTCACCATTCCAGCGACTTTTCTCCAGGTTATACACAATATCTACAGAAGAAGGAATTTCCTCCCGTTTTCTCTGCGACTCAAAATCTACAGCTTGCCACGTTACATTTCCTTGTTCGAGTTTTAGTCTCAGCCATTCGCCCTGGTTGCCGAAGTTACGACACTTGATTACCTTGACCTGCCGAGTGAGAAAGGTCGGCTGTGGGTTGCCTCGGCCAAAAGGGCTCAATTTTTGCATAAGGTTAAAGGTCTCTCCACTAAAAGTAGATAAGGGAAGCTCGGCATCAATCACTATTTCCGGGCGAAGGTCAAGAGGACCTAATTGGTCCGTAGCTAGTCTGGTAATCCGTTCCTCTAGCTGAGCTAAATTTTGGTGCGTTACGGTGAAGCCAGCAGCTAAAGGATGGCCACCAAAGGCGGTAAGCAAGTCATGACATTTTTCTAAAGCAGCTACAACATCGAATTCAGCTATGCTACGACAGCTGCCCTGACATAGCTCAGAGCCTAAGCTGATGATGATGGCAGGCTTGTAAAATTCAGCTGCTAACTTGCCAGCAACAAGCCCGATAACACCGATGGAGTAGCTTTCGTCACTTTCCATGAGCACTGGCAGGTGTAGTTTAGCAGCCAGTTTCTCCCTCGCGCGGCTTAATACTTCCTTGGTTAATTTTTGCCGCTCGGCATTCCTTTTCTCTAGCTCCAGAGCCAGAAGGCGAGCTTCCTTTGGTGACCGAGTAGTGAGCAACTGGTAACTGGTGGAGGCATTGTCCATCCTGCCAGCAGCATTGAGGCGAGGCCCCAGTATCCAGGAGATATCTTTAACGTCAAGTTCACCTGGCTTCAGCCCGGCCAATTTAACCATTTCTTGAATTCCCACGCGGGAGCTATTATTAAGCTCTCTCAGTCCTTCCTGCACCAGATAACGATTCTCACCAACGAGGGTAACTAAATCGGTAACAGTGGCCAAAACTACTAAGTCCAGCAATCTGGATAGCCATTTCTCCCGGCTATCTTTATGGAATAGCGCTTGCAGAAGCTTGAAGGCAACGCCAGCACCGGCCAGATCCGGATAGGGATACACTGAATCCTTTCGCTTTGGGTCAATTACAGCTACGGCTTGAGGCAGGCTCCCTAATGGAATGTGATGGTCGGTGATAATCACATCTATTCCCATTTCTTGAGCCTTTTTTACCACTGCAAGGTCAGTTACGCCACAATCAACAGTGATGACCAAATTAGCCCCCTGGGACTGAAGCTTCTCCAGAGCTGAAATCTTTAATCCGTGGCCTTCATTGAAGCGGTCAGGAATATAGGGAATAACTTCAGCACCAAGCCATGATAGTCCCTCAGCAAGAATAACTGTGGCTGTGACGCCGTCAACATCAAAGTCGCCATAGACGCCAATCTTTTCCCGGGAAAGCACGGCCTTATAGACCCTGCTTACAGCCTGTGATATATCAGGAAGCAGGAGGGGATTACCTTCCAACCTACGGTCAGCAGACAAAAACGGTTCGATTTCTTCTAGCTTAACACCACGATTGTAGAGAAGTTGAGCAATTAGAGGAGAAAGGTCGGAAGCATTTAAGTATTCGTCTGGCACCGAAGGCAGGATTTTCCATCGAGTTCGTTTATTCAATTTCATACCTCAGCTTAATGCCCTTGGGCAGAATCGCTAACTATATCATAGAAAAGGCTTTAACAAAATGTCGTTGCGACCAAGCACTCAGCGCCATGAGTGCTTGGGAAGCAATCTCACATCCTTTTCAGAGATTGCCACGTCGTAATTCTCTCTCCCCTGGCGGGAGAGAGTTAGCAAAGAGGGGGATATCACCCTCACCTGAATCCTCTCCCATCAAGGGAGAAGACTTTGTAAGAACTTAGGCAAGATACTATAATCCACATCAATGAAGGTAGCTTTCTACACATTGGGGTGTAAGCTCAATCAGGCCGAGACGGAATCTCTGGCTAGTCGTTTTAGCGAAGCCGGATTTCAACTTGTTTCCCCCGGTGACGGGGCAGATATTTATATTGGCAATACTTGCACAGTCACCCATATTGCCGACCGCAAGTCACGCCACTGGCTCAGGCTGGCAAGGCGAAGAAACCCCCAGGCCCTGATTATCGCCACTGGCTGCTATGCCCAAAGAAGTCGCCAAGAGCTAGCTCAGCTTGCTGACTTCGTAGTTGACAACACAGAGAAAGAGAACCTGCTGGCCCTTACCCAAACCCTATCCCTTGAAGGGAGAAGGCTGGGTGAGGGTGCAACAAGGCAATCTAAGATGCTCGCTGCCACCTTTAGGACTCGTAGCCTGATGAAGATTCAAGATGGCTGTCATAGCCCCTGCACATATTGCATTGTGCCCAAAGTAAGACCCCACGAATATTCCTTGCCCGCTTCCCAGATAATTGACGAAGTTAATCAAAAGGTGGCCCTCGGTTACAAAGAAGTTGTTCTCACAGGGACAAAAGTTGGCAGCTATAAAGACACTGTCTTGAGCGCTAGCGAAGGATCTAGTACTGACCTCAGAGATTTGGTTCATCGTATTCTCACCAGTACCGGCATCGAGAGATTACGTCTCTCGTCTTTACAGCCTTCGGAAATATCCCCTGAATTTCTTGCCCTGTGGCAGGATGAAAGGCTTTGTCGGCATTTCCACTTAGCGCTACAAAGTGGAAGCGAGACCGTGCTTCAAAGGATGAAGAGGAGCTACTCTCCGGACCAATATCAGAGAACAATAAATTTGATTAAAGAGGTACCAGAGGTAGCCATCACCACAGATATCATGGTTGGTTTCCCCGGGGAAAGTGATGAAGAGTTTGAACAGAGCTACTCTTTTTGCCAGCAAGCTGGTTTCGCCAACATCCATGTCTTCCCCTTCTCACCTCGCCCCGAGACAGCAGCAGCCGGGATGCCCGAGCAGATAAAAGACAAAGTTAAACAAGAGCGCAACCAGCGGATGCTGGAGCTGTCTCGAAGCTCCCGGCGCAGCTTCTGTGAGCAGTTCTTGGGGCAAACTATGCCAGTCCTCTGGGAGAAAGAAACCAGCCCCGAAAGCGGCATATACTCAGGGCTGACCGGCAACTATATCAGGGTATTCGCTCACAGCGAAAAGTCCCTGAGCAACGAGATAACACCTGTTAAACTGGTAAAATTTCATAACCAGGGAATATGGGGAGAGGTGATAGATGAAAATCCAGGTTAAGGTAAAGCCCAGCTCTAAGACCGAAGAGCTTAGCCGAGAAGGTGATAGCTTTATAGTCAAGGTTAAAGAGCCGCCCAGGGAAGGCAAGGCCAACCAGGCAGTCATCAAATTACTGGCAGAGCATTTCAGCGTTCACCAGAGTCAGGTCAGAATTCTCAGTGGTTTTAGAAGCAGGAATAAGATTATTGAAGTCGTGTAAGAGTAGCGTAGCGGAATAAAACTGTCCAGCAATTACGCAAGGCAACTAAAAAGGAGTTGATGGAAGGTAGCATAGTATGTGATTTTGTTCTCTGAAAACGCTACAAGTCTTCCTCGGTTACAACCCTGATTCCGTTTCTCTTCAATAATGCTGTGGTAACGCCGTCGCCATCAATCAGTTGCCGGGAAAATGTGCCATCGTATATTTGTCCACAGCCACATGAGGGGCTTCTGGATTTCCCTATGAATTCTTCAATGTGAAATAGCCTGGCAATTTTCAAAGTCTCTTCCGCTCCATTAATAAATTCCTGAGTAACATCTTCTCCATTTATATTTAGCACTTTGCATTTCCCATCAAGAACGCCTTCACCAGCCCCTCCCTGGATTTCCTGAGGTGCCCTGGGAGTCCTTAATCCTCCTAGCTGCTCTGGACAAACAGGCATCAGCATTTCAGAGTTTGAAAGCTCGATTGCCTTATCGCTTTTGTAAATATCTTGGCCATCCCAGGCACACTTTATCCCTAACAAGCAAGCGCTTATGAGTTTCACAGAGACCCTATCCTTTCGTTCTTGTTCCTGAGTAAGTAAAAGAGTGTTGTTTCATCTTAATCCATTTCCCTTCCTCAATCCCGATTAAATTGCCACACTGACATCTAATTTCATTTCCCTCTTGAACACTATGGTCTTCTATTATCCGCTCTTTCCAGCAGTGTAATATTCGCCCCTTCCCAACCTTCAAGTATTTAAAGACCTTAGCCCTGCACTTAGCGCACTTTATTACTATCATTTCAATCTATGTCTTCATCTCCAACTGGAGTAGATTCAGGCCTGTGTTTCATTGTGGATTTCTTAAGACCGTTTAGAAAGTATGTAGCCGGCTCTCCAGGCTGGCGTTTCTCAGTAGCTTTGATAAGCCTTTCCAGGACACTAAGGGGATAGAAATAAGTAAGCTTCTTCGCCAAGCCAAAGCTGATGCCGAACTCGAGCAAATCAGCCTCAACTTTCTTAGTTCTTGCCCGATAGCTCTCTTTCCTCTCTGCCTCCATTGGCTCCCATAAAGTTACCACAATAGAAGTAATTAGTGTAATATTAGCTTTGGAGTGAAGATAGAGATAATCGGGGCGGAATCGTTGGGTGTTCGTGGCCTGTGCTGCGTGGTTAAAACCAAAGACCGCAAAATAGTCATCGACCCTGGAGTTGCGTTGGGGTATAGGCGGCATGGCTTATTGCCGCACCCGGTTCAGGTTGCTGTTGCAGAGAGGGTGAAAGTTGCCATCGAGAAGGCGCTGGAAGATGCCACGGATGTCGTGATCAGTCACTATCACGGTGAGCACCATCCCATGGTCAATGCCAATCCTTACCAGCTTTCGGCAGACCGGGTTGCTGAATTATTGAAGCATCCCAGACTGTGGGCAAAGGGGATGCAGAATATCGTTCCTGGTCAGGTTCATCGGGCTAAAGATTTAGCTCAAAAGGTTGGTCGAGCCTTTCCAGCTTCGGAGGGGCTAAGCGATGGCTGTTTAAGCTTTTCTCCTCCCATCCCCCACGGTCAACAAGATAGAGGTGGCACAGTAATGATGACCAGGATCGAAGAGGAAAAAGAAGTTTTCGTGCACGCCTCGGATATTCAAATGCTCAATGACGAGGCAATAGAGCAAATACTTGCGTGGCACCCAACCGTGGTGCTGGCATCCGGGCCGCCAATTTATTTGCCAAGCTTGACTTGGAGAAAAAGAAAGGCTGCGCTGCGTAGGACTTTGATGGTAGCCAGAGAGGTTGATACGCTTATCCTAGATCATC